>Ga0210406_10000019_pt1 | contig 260608 bp, 229 predicted proteins | sample IncBWC30MmetaG_FD_155454 | JGI IMG/M metagenome (GOLD analysis project Ga0210406, IMG submission 155454) | Forest soil microbial communities from Barre Woods Harvard Forest LTER site, Petersham, Massachusetts, United States - Inc-BW-C-30-M | ecosystem: Environmental > Terrestrial > Soil >... | reverse complement strand
AAAGAAGGTGGAACTAGGAACGGCTGATTCAAATCGCAAACGCGGAACCGTTTGTTCACAGCGCCATCATACGAAGCTTCCTACCTGTGTACAGTGTTTTTCTAGAATCTATCTCCGACAGGCTCCTGAACTGAGCCATTTTAAAGTCAGGCCGTTCCTTTTCTTAAGCCTGTCATTCTGAGTCCGCCGCGGCGGACGAAGAATCTCCCGGAATGCTTAGGACTTGAATGCTGCCAGTAGGGCACTTTCACGAGGAATCTTATGCGTGTCTGCCTGCTGAAATTCAACACTAAACGGTATTGGCCGAAGTGCAGTAAGCAGCAATTCAGTCCGACGCATCGCGGTCCTTCGCCTAGAAAAGCGCTCAGGATGACAGTCTTTAGGAAGCGGGCCTCAGAATGACAGGCTTTAAAGAAGAAAAAGAGCGACAGCCTGACCCATCCTATTTTTCTTCTAGAATCTGTTTCGATTTGAAACGGGGCAGATCAGGCAGTCCCGTTTCTTTCACGTCAACGCCGATTATCTTTGCTGAGGCGGGATCGCATAGTAGCCCTTGCGCGCGGTCACGCGATCACCATGGCTTCTAGCGTCAATTTGTATCTTGCGAAACCGTCCATCCCAGTTTGTGTTGTCCGGATAATAAGCGAGGCTGTACTGATGGTGCAGCTCTTCAGAAATCTGATCGAAGGCGTCGGCGATCTTGTTCATGCCGCGGGCTTCAATCAGCCGGCCTCCGGTTTCTTCCGCCAGCTTTCTTAGCTTGCCTTCACTGAAGATGTGAAATACGTCGCAGTTATCATGCGGCCCATCCGTTACCTGCACCACATAGGCGATCACATCGTTTTGCTGCAGCGCGATCAGCGCGTCTTCGAGCGTCGATTCGCTGTGCTGGTCGTCCGAGAGCGCAACGATCAGCAGCGCTTTGCGCCCCGTCTCCCGCTTTAGGTAATGAAATATCGAGAAGCGCACTGAGTCATAGAGGCGAGCCGGGCGGTCACGGTTGCGTTGCGGAGTCGGAACGCCGGGGAGCTGAACACCCGGGATCGGCATGCGCGGACCGGGAAACGGAATGCGTCCTGCGGGCAGAGAAACCTCCACCGGACCAGTCGCGCGAATCGTCTGCGCCTGGTCTTTCAGCAGCGCTACGTCAGAGGTTGGCACCTGCAGCGTCTCAATGCGATTGGCATAGCTCACCAGGAAAGCCAGATCGGTTGGCCTGACTACGCGTTCGACGAACATGCCGGTTGCCTCCGCCTCAAACGCCAGCGTGGCCGGCGTGCTGGTGCCGGTATCCAGCAGGACGCCGACGTTCAGCGGCACATCCGAATGGTGCGAGAAGAACTTGATGGTTTGCAGCCGGCCGTCTTCACGCACTTGAAACTGCTGCTGGTCAAGATCGTCGCGCAGGCGCTTGTGCGAATCGCGCACGGTGAAGTACACGGAGACGAGGTTTACATCGGATGTCAGCGTTGTGTCTTTGTTTTGGGCACTCTCCTGCGCGCGTGCAGGTGAAAAGACGAGCAAAAAGGTGGCGCAGAAGATTGGGACAAAAGCGAGGCGAGGCAGGCGGCGCATGGTTCCTCCTACCGGTCATATCCAGCTGTTCGGTGCTAACCCACAAAACTTGAGAAAGATTCGCTAAAAATCGGAACCGTCGGCGGTCGGGGTCCCCAGCGAGCGCTTTGTCGTCCTGAGCGAAGCCGAAGGATCTTGGGTTTGGTTTTGGCTGCTTGTCCGCCGCGGCGGACTGGGGTGAAGGTAGCCGATGGGTGGGCGACGGTGACCCGCCGTGCGCCTGTTGGTCTGTCCCAGTGTCTTCAGGGCATTCAGAGTTCCTTCGATATACTAGTCACGCATGGATATTGAGGGCATCATTGATGACATCCAGCAGCTGGAGGAGCTGTTCGAAGCTCCCGATATTAGACCGTTCAGCGCACACGATATCTCTGCTGCAAACCGAAGGCACGATGAAGCACTCGCGTCCAGCCCATGGTTCCGACTGTGGCAGCACTTCGGAGTCTGCTGCCGACCTGAGACTCCGGTGATTCGACTACCGGAATAGGAGACCAGGGAAAATAGCAGACAGACGAGACGTTTTCTTTGCCAAGCCAGATTGGGAAACGTTCCGTACTACCGATCCTGATCCTGCACCAGCGGCAGTTGCGAGACTACCTGGAGTTCCAGCATCATGGCGATGCGCCGGTCTAATTGGATGAACGTTGCTGTCTTTTTTCCATCCAGCACCTTGGCCACGATCGGCACGTACTTCTGCCGTAATTGGGTTGTCTGAATGTCAAAGTCCGCCCATTGCCGGATAAGCAACAGCGACTGCTCATTAGTTAATTTCCCCCAATTGTCAGCATAGTCTTGAATCACCGCGAACTTCTTGTCGTTGATCGCAATCAACTCGGCCACATACTGGTCGTAAACCGGCCAGAACTTCGCCGCTTCCGCATCCGACAGTTTCAAGTTGGCCGCAATCAGTTGTTTTCTTTGCGAACGAAGATCTTTCCGCAACAGATTTATATCGCGATCGCTGATCACGTGATCAGTGTTCTCTTTTGGCGAAGTCGTCTGGGCCCGCGCCGTCGCGCCGCTTAGTGTCCACAATCCCGCTAACAGTGCTAACGCCACCAGTTTGTTCACGCGACTACCCTCCTGGAAAAGCTGTAAGTGCCTGAGGAAGCGAAAAGCATACACCCGCGCGGCGGTGCCATCGTCCCGTTTGTTTTCTGCACATGCTGGAAACGTGGGCGAGTTCCAGGTGCAACTGGGAAGAGAGCAGAGCCATCAAAACAAACACTTTAGGGTGGGCCTTGAACGCGCGGCACTAGCAGAAATGACAGAATTGGGAGGTCGGCTAAGGCAGCAGCCAAACAGCCGCAACTCCATTCCAAGCTCCGACACGCGCGGGAGTTGGCCTGTTTGACGAAAGCTTAGTGCTGTAGCGGTGGCGTCGACTTTGCTGCCAGGTGAAACCCTTCCGCGTCAGGAAGGCGCAGCATGAATCCCCATCCGTAGAAGTTGTTTGCGATTGCCACTGCGACCTCATTGTCGCCCGCTTCCAGAGGCAATGTGAAGGAACCATTCTCGAGTGAACATCGCGCGTCGGGAAATTTTCTGGCTCCTTCCTGCTCCCACAGATTTTTGTCGGCGTACTGCAGTTTCCCATTCACGAATACCCACACTTCGCGCGTCCATCCGATATCTACTTTCCTCTCCTGTTTCCTGTCGGAAGTTATCGTGGTCTTCAGCCAGGCTACGGCTCGGTTCGGCTCGGGCAAAGGCCGGCCATACTCGCGGCTGATATTTACCAGCCCGTTCCGCTCCGTGCTGATTGTCTTCCACTCCTGCGAAGCACCGGGCATGTCGTGATAGACGGGATCCTTACCGTTCGGCAGCGAGGAAAAAGTTGAGAGACGCCAGTTCCGAATCAGGCCGCGATCCGCGTCGGTGGGATCTTTGGCCGCCTCCGGGGGAAGACCGTCGACGGCATCGGGAGTGATCACGATGTTTGCGAAAGTGCCGGGTCCCTCCAGGTGTAGCCCCCCTTTCATCGCGTCTCCTTCTAACCTTCCGACCTCGAGCGTGGGCGATGTGGCATCGTTCACGAAAACATTCATGCGCCGGCCGGATACGACCATCTTGATGTGGTTCCACCCGTTCTCCCGGAGCGCCGCCCGCGTTTGATATTGCGGGAACAGGTCCCATAACAGGACACCATGAGTCTGCGGCGTGTATTGTATGCAGGCATGAAAGGCCGGACAGGCCGGATCAGGCCGGAGGTATACGAGCTCGAAATTCTTTTCGTCTTGCTCTCGAAAAGCTATTCCGGGTGCGCCCCGCCCAATCGTATTTACGTCGAACTCGATGGTTCCATTGCTGAACGTGATGCCTTTCAGTACGGCATGGCCGCTGTTCAGTCGCATCAAGCCGTGATAAAAGCCCAGTTGGCGGAAGAACTCCGCGTTTTCCTTCGTCTCCCAACGATCGGCCGTCATGGCGATCGTGATCGGTTCCGCTGCTTTGGCAATCGGAAGTGCTGACAGGAAGAAGAGTACGCAGAACGCCATCCTTTTCAGCGCGGCTTGGCTACGCTTCATTGGAAATTGCTCCTTATTGGAATTTCTTCCCACCCCAGCAACAAACAGCCAGAACAAAACACAGGATCCTTCGGCAGCCTCAGAGCCTGCCCTGAGCTTTCGAAGGGATGACAAGTTGGCGGGGACCCCGGTCTTCGGCGGTTAGACGTAGCGGTTCTCCCGAAGTTTGAGCAAATTGCGGGATGAAACGTCGGACAAATCGGGGACGGGGAAAGGGAAGACAACGGACCAACATCAGATCCTTTCCGCTCCGCCGCGGCGGACTCAGGACGTAACAGCCAAGCAACGGCAACAGCTAGAGCGAACACGAAGGTCACGAAGGAAACGGCGAACACCGCGCGGCGGGCCATCGTCAACTTCACCCATCCGCTACCGCGAACGGTTCTGACTTTAATTTCCACAGCGAGCGACGGTAAGAACCTTGACTCTTTCCAGCGAGTCGCGGTACCACGGAAGAGGAGATCGACAATCGCTTCGCAGCTTCGTGGTCCGGAGCTTCGCAGCTTGGCTCCGCTTACAAGAAAGGGAGGCGCAGAACGATGAGGGTCCTATGCTTCACGAGTCCTGGCATTCACTGCAATTTCACTGTTAATTCACTGCCCCTCTCCGGTACCCCCAGTGTTTATGCGGGTTTTATGCAGCGGAAGAAATTCACTGTTATTTTCGCTGATAAATTCGCTGTTAATTCACTGTTAGCCTCCTGATCAGTGAATTAGCAGTGAATTTGAAGTCGCTGCCGGCGTGATGACATCAGTTCCTCGAAAAGAACCGGGAGCCGTGCCCCGTATCTTGCCACGTGTGCTCCAAACAACTCTGGACGCACCCGTTAGAGAGTCACGCCCCGTCCGCAGTGTGGAAACGTACAACATTGGCGTTCGGTTCTTACTTCACCCGATGATCCGATCGCCCGATCGCCGGGTCCCCGGCAAGCGCCGATGTTGCGGTTGCAGGGGTGGAGGTCACCCGATTTCTTTTTCTCCCTGTACACTGCTGAACGAGACGAATGGCGCATTCTCTGGCGTTTTGGATCGGATTCAATCTCTTCGTTTTGGCCATGTTGGCCCTGGATCTTGGGCTCCATCGGCGCTCGCCGGTAATGGGCTTCAAAGCGGCGATGGCTTGGACCGGATTTTGGATACTCCTTGCAGCCGCTTTTGCTGGGTTAGTTTTCTTCCAATATGGACGGACCCCAGCGCTCCAGTTCATTACCGGCTATGTGGTGGAAGAGTCTCTTAGCATCGATAACCTCTTTGTCTTTTTGGTCTTGTTCCGCTACTTCCGCGTTCCCCGTGAATACCAGCACAAAGTCCTGTTGTGGGGCGTGCTTGGGGCGCTGGTCATGCGACTTGCTTTTATTCTGTTAGGCGTCTCGCTTCTGGAGCGATTCGAATTTCTTATCTACGTCTTTGGAGCCATCCTGGTTTACAGCGGCATCGGGCTTTTGCGGAACAGCGAACCTGATGTCGATCCCGACAAGAATCTGGTGTTGCGGATTTTTCGAAAATTCTTTCCCATCGTTCCGGAGTTTGAAGGCAGTAAGTTCTTCGTGCGGCGGGAAGGACGCAGAATGGCTACCCCCCTGTTCCTCGCCCTGCTTGTAGTCGAGACCACCGATCTCATCTTCGCAGTCGACTCCATTCCAGCCATACTGGCCATTACTCGCGACGCCTTCATCGTGTACACGTCAAACGTCTTCGCGATTCTGGGGCTGCGCTCTCTGTATTTTGCTTTGGAGCACTTCTTTTCTCTGTTTCGCTTTCTGCATTACGGGCTCGCGATTGTCCTAATGCTGGTCGGACTCAAGATGCTGACCTCTCACTTCTACGAGCCACCACTCAGCATTACGCTTGGAGCAGTAGTGCTGATTTTGGCCGCGTCAGTAGGAGCGTCGCTGATCTGGCCGGAGAAGGAGACCGTGCGGGAGTCCTAAGGGCGTTTTCACCACGGAGACACGGAGGCACGGAGAACTACTAGAGGGAGTAAACCCTGGAAGGCGATTCTTGCCCACCGTTAGAAAGGCAGCTCGGCTTTTACCGATTGTCGCGGTTCTCCGTGACTCCGTGTTGAAAACGCCGTTCTAGATCTGCGGCGCTGACGCGCCGGTGGCGAGCTCGCGGAGTGAATTGAAGATTTCTGTGCGATAGGCCGATTGGGGCGCAAACGCGTCGAGCGAGAGAGTCGCAGTGAAGTGCGGGGACTCGCGACGGAAGGCGATCCTCAGAAATTGGCGTTCAGGGGAGCTCAGCAGATTTGTAATTACTGCCGTAATTTCTTTTTGCCAGTCATTTCGGCTGGTCAAGATAAACGGCGTGGTCTGCTCGAACTCCCAGCCCGGCGCATCGGGAGCAAGATCTTTGCGTGTCCGTGCAAACAGACGATAACTCTCGAGTTCAAGGTTGAACGGCGGAGCCCAATCGAGATCGGCTAGGAACACCGCGGTCTCCTCTTTTTTCTTGAGTTTGCCGAGGAGCCAGTTCAGGGGAAGTTCTCGCGGGATCAAATGCACGTGCAAACTGGCGTTGTGGAAGACGTTGGAGCGCAAACGAAGCGGCACATGGAAACTCGATGAGCCCTCCCACTTGAGGCCGGCAACATGGCCGTGACCGCTGAGGAGGCTCTCAATCCAGCCGAGAACCTCGAAGGCTCTCTGTCTCGATTTGCGCGCGTAGTAGAAGTACCACAGGAAGAGCGCACAAACTCCCATGGTTACGCAGGCGAGGATCAAGCTGAGCATTCCAATAGCATAGATGCCCCAGTCAAGAATGTAGATGTGCGATTTATAACAGTGATCGCCCTGCCAATGCCTCGAAGGCCGCCCGGTAACGTTCGGGAAGCTGGCGCTTTTCCATCTGGGCGTTGACCACAATGTGAGTGGTTTCCGCTTCTGCCAGCACGGCGCCGTCACTTTGGCGCACGATTTCGTATCCGAAGTGCAGCAACGAGCCGCGCAGATTGCGCAGCTCCGTTCGCACCACGATCTCCTCGTCGTAGTACGCAGGCGACTTATAGCGACACCGAGCGTCGACAACCGGCAGATGGCAGTCATCTTCAATTTCCATCTGCTTGTAATTGAATCCGAGCTTGCGCATCAGTTCGACCCGGCCGATCTCCATCCAGATAAAGAAGTTTGAGTGGTACACCACACCCATCTTGTCGGTTTCGGCGTAGCGCACGCGCAGCCGGACCTCATGACTGCTTCGCTGTTGGTGCAATCGGCTCGCCGTCAATGACTGCTCCAACGTGGTTTGCGCTTTTCCAGAAAGGCATTGATCCCTTCGCGGAAGTCGTGCGTCTGCCGGATCCGCGCATTCTCTTCAATCGAGGACTCAAGGCGGCGATCGAGTTCCTCATTGACGGTTTGCGACAGGAGTTCCTTGGTCGCGCGCAGCGAAGCGGGACTATTTTCCATCAGCGTGCGCGCAAGTTCGTAAGAGCGAGGCAAGAGGCGGTCGGGATCAACGATTTCATTCACCAGTCCGAGGCGAAGGGCCTCGTCTGCGGCAAAGATGCGCCCAGTCAGCAGCAGATCACGCGCGTGCTTCTCCCCCACTTGTCGCACGAGGAAGTTCGAGACGATTGCTGGGACGAATCCGATGCGAACTTCGGTGTAGCCGAACTTTGCTTCCTGAGTGGCGAGAGTGAAGTCGCAAATTGTCGCGATTCCCGTGCCTCCGGCAATGGCAGCACCGTTCACCGCAGCAATCGTCGGCTTGGGAAAATCATAGATGGAACGGAATAGCCGCGCCATGGTGCGAGAATCTTCAACGTTCTGCTCCGGAGTTCTGCCGATCAGTGATTTGAGATTCTCCAGATCCATGCCCGAGCTAAATGCCTTGCCTGCGCCGGTGATGATCAGCACCTGGGATGCAGACTTCTCGACGGCCTCGAGCGCCTTTTGCAGGTCGGCGATTAGCTCGTAGCTGATAGCGTTGCGCTTGTCAGGACGATTCAGCGTGAGCAGAGCGATCCCTTCGCTCTCACTGAGTATTAGCGTTGCGAAATTCATTGGATTTGGGTGGATAGTGAACCGGCTCCGATCAATTGCGACATTTTCAGGACGTTATCGAGAGACTTGCGAATGGGAACCTCCTCGCCCAGCTCTCTCAGTGTTTCCAATACAACTTCCGTCGGAAGATTTCCCACGAGTTCATCTTGAGCAAACGGGCATCCTCCGAGTCCGCCGAGAGCCGAATCGAAGCGGCGGCAACCGGCATTGTACGCGGCCTTGATCTTCTCTTTTGCCTGAGCGGGGCGGCTGTGCAGGTGCACGCCGATTTCGAGATGTTTGAAGCGTTCGATCACAGGGCTCACAAGATCGGCCGCTTGCTGCGGGGAGGCCAGTCCAACAGTATCGGCAAGAGAAATTTGCTCGATCTGCATTTCCGAAAGCAGATCGACAGCTTCCACCACCTCATCCACGTTCCACAAGTCCCCGTACGGATTGCCAAAAGCCATAGAGATGTAAACGATAAGGTTGAGCCCCGCATCACGCGCCTTCTGCTCGATGTTCTCCAGCACGTCGATGGCTTCTTCGAGAGATTGATTCTGGTTGTTCTTGAGGAACGTCGGAGAAATGGAATAGGGAAATCCGAGAGTCCGAACCGCGTCCGTGGCAATGGCGCGATCTGCGCCTTTTTCGTTCACAACGATGCCAATAATCTCGACATCATCGGGCGGATCTAGATCCTTGAGGACTTGCTCGGAATCGCTCATTTGCGGAACGGCTTTCGGCGAGACAAAGGAAACCGCGTCGATATGTTTGAAGCCGGCGCCGATCAGAGCGCGCATATAGTGCACTTTAGTATCGGCTGGGACTTGGTGTTTGAGTCCTTGCCAGGCATCGCGCGGGCATTCGATAAGCTTGACCGGCGTTTTCGTTGTCATTCGGAGCCGCCGATTTTGCGGCGAAGAATCCCTACGCAGACCCATACTGCTTGGGCCCTGTAGGGATTCCTCGCTACGCTCGGAATGACAAGGGCAGTCACGTCTGTAATACCCCTACATTGAACTTCGGAATATCTGGATTTAGCGATGCGGCTTCCAATGCGGCAATCAAGACGTCTCGCGTCTCCAGCGGATCGATGATCTTGTCGATCCATAAGCGGGCAGCACCATACCTGGGATCCATCTGCTCGTCGTATGTACTCTTCACCGATTCATACAGCTCTTTCTTCTCGGCGTCGCTCAATTTCTTTCCGCCGCGTTCGAGCTGCTTGATCTTGATCTCGACCAGAGTGCCCGCAGCCGATGCTCCACTCATGACGGCGTAGCGAGCGGTGGGCCAGGCAAATACGAAGCGGGGATCGTAAGCCTTGCCACACATTGCGTAGTGGCCCGCGCCAAAAGATCCGCCAATAATCACAGTGATTTTAGGTACGACAGAATTGGAGACCGCGTTCACCATCTTCGCGCCGGCACGGATGATGCCACTCCACTCGGCGTCGCGTCCGACCATGAAGCCGTTTACGTCGTGAAGGAAGACGAGTGGCACGAGGTTCTGATTGCAGTCCATGATGAAGCGGGCTGCCTTCTCTGCCGATTCGGTATAGATCACACCACCGAACTCGATTCGCTTCTCGCCCGAGTGCTTGTCCAGGTCCTGGACGTGTGTCTTTTGGTTGGCGACGATGCCCACGGCGAAGCCGCCGATGCGTGCGTATCCACAGAGCACCGTCTTGCCGTATTCGGCCTTGTATTCATCAAAGCGGCTGTCGTCAACGATGCGTCCTATGATCTCTTTCATGTCGTACGGTCGCGCAGGATCTGCATCAACTATCCCTAGCAATTGTTCTTTGGGCAGACGAGACGATTGCGGCTCAATGCGGCTGAAGGGTGCAGAAGGGCGCGTACCCATCTTTTCGACTAGAGTTCGGATTCGGGAAATGCAGCTTTCATCGCTGGGTTCGCGGAAATCTACGGTGCCCGAAATTTGGGCATGCATCTTCGCCCCCCCGAGTTCCTCGGGCGTGTACTTCATTCCAATGGCAGCTTGCACGAGAGCCGGTCCGGCCAGAAAGAGGCCGCTGCCTTCGGTCATCAGGATGTGATCGCACATTACCGGCAGATATGCCCCGCCTGCCACACACATTCCCATAATGGCAGTGATCTGCGGAATCCCCATCGCCGACATAACTGCGTTATTGCGAAAGACGCGACCAAAATCGTCGGTGTCAGGGAAAACATCCTCCTGCAGCGGGAGAAACACACCTGCAGAATCGACGAGATAGATCGTCGGAATGCGGTTTTCTATAGCGATGTTTTGCACCCTGATCACCTTCTTCGCGGTCATGGGAAAGAAGGCGCCAGCTTTTACGGTAGCGTCGTTCACGATCAGCATGAACAGGCGTCCCTGAACACGCGCCAATCCCGTAACTACTCCCGCGCTCGGAGCTCCGCCCCATTCCTCGTACATCCCGTGTGCCGCATAGCTTCCCAGCTCAAGCAGCTCGGTGCCCCGATCAACGAGCAGTGCAATGCGCTCGCGCGCAGTGAGACGTCCCTTACCGTGTTGAGACTCGATTGCCTTGGCTCCGCCGCCTTCGCGAATCTTCTCCTGTTCACGAGCAATAGTTGTGACTAGATCCGCCATTGCTCGCGCGTTCTTCTGAAAGCGCGGTGAACTGGGATCGAGAGCTGAGGTGATTACGCTGTTCGGCGTGGATGTGACAGGGCTTTGTGCCATTGGGCTGCGCGAAGAAACTCTCTAGAGTAACAAACCAGCGTAGGAATCGGGTGATCGGGGGAAGTAAGAACCAGAAGCTTTCGACCTCGGCTTTCGATGTTCGGCCTGCAGCAATTGTGAGTCGTAATCAGTTCAAATTCGAGTGGACTTCGAGCGGACCAAAACCGTCGCCAGCTGAAAGCTCTCGGTTTTTACTTCACCCGATCACCCGATCACCCGATTCCTACGCTGGGATTCCGCGCGGCTTCACATTGGCGCGAATGAAGGTCACGATCTGGTCCATCGAGGTGCCCGGCCCGAAAATGCCGGTTACTCCGTGCTGATTGAGAAAGGGAATATCTTGTTCCGGAATGGTACCGCCGAGGACGATCAGCACATCGTCCATCTGCTTCTCTTTCATCAGAGAGACGACTCTGGGGACGATTGCGTTGTGGGCCCCCGAAAGAATTGAGAGTCCGATCACATCGACGTCTTCCTGCAGCGCGGCGGTGACGATCATCTCCGGAGTCTGCCGCAGACCGGTGTAGATGACCTCCATGCCGGCATCGCGCAGGGCGCGGGCGATTACCTTGGCGCCGCGATCGTGGCCGTCGAGTCCTGGTTTGGCGACGAGGACGCGAATCTTCTTAGCAGTTTCAGAGGGCATGAGCAAACTGGTGATTATAGCGAACTAGTCAGGGCTAATCGTGACACAGGCATCTTCGCCTGTAATTGAGATTGGCAGAGCAGCCGAGGACGGCTGTGCGACAGGGGTCACACGGTTTAAATAACCACATCCAGTGAGCGCCACATGTACCAGCTCGCGATCGAGCAGTATGGATGCCAGCTCTTCGCCAGACGCTCCATCGTTCGCGGCTTCGGCATCACCTTCATGCCATATGCGTTACGCATCGCGGCTCGTACTCCGTAATCACCAGTGGGAAGAATGTCGGGCCGACGCAGCGCGAACATCAGAAACATATGAGCAGTCCACTGGCCGATGCCCTTCACTTGGGTGAGTTCCGCGATGATTTCTTCATCTTTCATTTGCGGAAAACGCTCGAACTCGACGACTCCATCGCGAGTCTTTCGCGCAAGATCGCGAATGTACGTTAGCTTCTGCCTCGAAAGTCCAACAGCTCGCATTTGCGTAGGACGAAGCTTGAGTATCGAATCGGGAGTGATCTCGCCGCCAGCCTTGTCCACCAAGCGGTCGAAGATCGTTCGCGCCGCTTTTCCGTGAAGCTGCTGAAAGACGATCGATCGCACGAGCGCACGGAATGTTGGCTCGTGATACTGCATCGCGTATGCACCTACACGCTGAATGATCGCGCCGAGCACTGGATCAGCAGACCGCAAGTGTGCGAGCGCCTGATCATAGGATGGCTCCTGGTCAGTAGAGAGAGGCGACCCGTTCGTTGCAGAAAGTTGCTTCTTGGCGGCGGTTTTCACAAGTCCAGATTTTACTGGAGTGGCTCCAGCCCAATTGTGAAGTCGTCCCAGACTACGTGGATTGCTAACTTGAGCCGACAGTCACGTGGTCGGAGATTTTCTGGTACTCGTTCGCGGTAATCGCGCCTTTCCTCACGACATCCCGAGGCTGCTGGTACGGCCGGTCGGCGATGATCGCGTTTGCCCGTGCTTCATCGATTCCTGGTAGTCCCATTAGTTGAGCCTTATTCCCGCTGTTCAGGTCTACTAGGGATGAGTTCTCATCGTTAAGCCCTTCTTTTACGCCCTGAGCCGCGGCGGTGATTTGAGTCTGCGCGACGGCGGCGCCCTTTTTGATATTTCCGGCAGCTTCACGGCTCTGTTGCTTCAATTCTTCAGTGGTTTTGGCTGCCTGCTGCCGCGTGGTCCCGGGATCGTTCGAACAAGCGATACCACCAATCGCGAGAGCGAATGCGAGAGTGAAAGAAAAATTCGTACGCATGGAGATTCTCCTCCAGGATTGGGAGGACGAACCGTTGTGAATAGTTGCTCAAAGACTCTGAGCATTAAGAGCAGCACTGATTCGGTGCATCCACGACACCTGAACGAAGTGCATCCTAATAAGAAGCGGTTGTAGCGATGAGCACAAAAACACTTTTCTTGATTGGCATCATTTTCGTGGCTCTAGGGCTGTTGTCGTTTGTCGTTAAGGTTCCGCACGCGGAACAAGCGCAGTTTCAGTCCGGCAGCATCACGCTTGGTGTATCGGGCACGGAGCCGCGGCGCTTCCGGTGGGAGTTGGAGGAACATTTATTATTGGTGGGCTGGCGCTGATGGTAGTGGGTTGTCGCGAGCACACGCCCTGAACTACTGCGACTGCACAATCATCCCTGGTATCTCGCGGCGATCCCTATAAATAGCGTTCTTGGCCGGCACTTCTCCCACTGCATCCACATTCAACGTGTATTGTCCGAGGGGCAGGCTGGAATCGAATTTCAGATCGGGAGTTTCCACACCCTTGGGAAGGGTCAGGCGCTCGTAGCGTAAGGCAAAGGCCTTCCCATATTCGTTTACGGCCACGACAATGACGACCAGGTCAACGTCGTCTTTGCTGCCATTTTTCACGCGCACCGCGCCAGCCATGTGGTCGAGCGAGATATGCGGACGGTCGGTCCAGCGAATTGCGAGCAGTGGCCCAGGATTGCTGACCATGAGCTTGGTGATCGTTAAAGGTGGTTCCGAAGAGTCGGAGACCTGCACCAAGACGGAGAACTGAGCGTCAGATTGCGGTGTGCCGAAGATGACTCCGCGCGCACTGTCCAATGTAAGGCCGTGCGGCAACGATTGCTGCAGGATCGTCCATTGATAGGGCGGCTTGCCTCCAACAACTCTCATCTCCGCCTTGTATTCCACTCCGATCTCGGGCGGCGGCAGGTTCGACGTCACGATCTGGAAGGGACGGCCGCTCGGCGGCGCCTGGGCACATACCGTGGGGTTGGAGAGCATCCAGATCGAGCCGGCACATAGGATTAGGATCCAGGCATTGCGCATGGATTAACTATAGAAGCTGGGAGGAAATCGATCAGCTATAAGCAAAGAACAGCGACAATTACAGCCAATATTTTCGAACTTCGATCGCAGATCCACGAATTCTGCCCAAAATCCGCAAATTTTGCTCGAAACCAGCGAATTAACAGGGAATTGTCTAAATCTCTACCTAACCTGAATCGATCTAGGGGCTTAGCGCGGTTTAGCGCGGGATTCAGAAAAGTAACAGCGAACGAAAAAACGAAGATCAGGGAAGGTCGGACCGGTAAGCCCTTCTGTCCTCTCTATTCCTCGCGCAACAAATCCATCGGATGAATTGCCAGCGCTCTTCGCGCCGGGATTGAGGCCGAAAGTAGTCCAACCAGGGCCATGGTGACCACCACTCCGAGCAACACCAGCGGGTCGGCGGCAGAAGCGTGATAGACGATGCTAGCCAGCACCTTCGTCGCTGCCACTCCAAGTAAGAGTCCAGTCAGCGAGCCCATCAGGAGAAGGAGTACGGTTCGTGTGAGCGCGGCACGAAGCACCTGCACCTGCTGAGCGCCCAGAGCCACACGAATCCCGAGTTCCCGCATCCGTTTGCTCACGGTGTAAGAGGCAAGTCCGAATAAGCCGGTAACAGCGAGGACGATCGCGAGCGAGCCGAAAACGCTAAGCGCTACCGTGGCTGCGACTGCCGGCAGCATCATGAAGCTCAGCGAATCCTGCCAGCTATTCAGGTTAAACATCGGAATACTCGGATCGATGCGATAGATGGCTTCGCGAATCGCGGGGATCATCTGCTGTGAGGCCAAAGTCGAGCGCAGCACCAACACCGTCGACGTATTGGGCGATTGCAGAATCGGATAAAAGATGGCCGGTCGCGGTTCTTCCGCCAGGAGCTCATATTTGCCCTGTTCCACGACACCAACGATCTCCCATGGTTGTTTCCCGTGAGATCGGAATCGTTTCCCGACGGCCTGCTCCGTGCCGAACATTCTGCGAGCAAATACCGCATTCACGATCGCAACCTTCGGCGAATGCTCGTCGTCATGCCATGTGAACTCGTGTCCTGTCAGCATTCGCGTGCCGCAAGCAACGAAGTACCCGGGCGATACCTGGTAGTAGCTGGCGTGGAATTTCTGCGCTGACGCGCGGAACTCAGTTATGGTCTCGTCAAACACGCTAGTGCTCGACTGATCGAGCGCGAGTGGCGTAGTGCTGCCAAACGCCGCCGTGGTAACGCCCGGCATGCGCGACACAGTGTCCAACAGGAGTTTCTGTACCGCCGGCACCTGCTCATCGGTGTACCCCGCCAGATGCAGATCGAAAATGGCGAGCGTTGTGCCTCGCGGATCGAATCCCAACGGCGTAGTGAGCGCGCGCTGTAATCCGCGCAGCGAGACAAAGCATGCAGTCACGAGCAAGCAGCAGACTGCGATCTGTACGCCGAGTAATACATCGCGCAGCGCCAGACGCCCGGTGCCTACTGCTGTGCCACTTCCAGCCCGAAGGACCTGGTTCGGATCAGTGCGCCAAATCTGTCTTACTGGCATGCAGCCGAAGATCAGTCCCGTCGCAATCGAGACCAGGAATGCGAACAAATAGAGTTTGCGGTCCGGCTGCACGAGAAACTGAAGCGGGAAGTCGGCCACCGGTCTCCAGCGGCTGAGGAACTGGAGCAATACCGCCGACAAAGACAGAGCTACGATACCGCCGGCGATCGCCACTACGACCGATTCCACGACGAGCTGTCGCAGAATTCGCGATCGGCTTGAACCAAGCGCAACCCGGATGGAAAGCTCGCGTGCGCGATCTGCGGTGCGCGAGGCGAGTAGCCCTCCAAGGTTCGTGCAGGCTGCGAGCAGCACGAGGACAGCAAGCAACATGACCCCAAACATGAATCCCCGAACCGGTCCTCCGAGCATGTCACCCAGAAGTCCCGGCCGGCTTAGGCGAAAGCTCAAGTGTTCGTCGCTTGCCGGATATTCGCGCGCAAGCTGCGCGGCGATGTTGTTGAGATTCGCTTCGGCCTGCACCCTAGTGATTCCGGGTTTGAGTCGTCCAACAACCCAGGCATTGGAGTCGTTGCGCCGCTTGATCCAGTTGTATCCCTCGATCTGCTGCTCGTTGAGAATAGGAAGCCACACTTCGGGCCAAAAGAACTTCTCGGTTCCATAGAAGCTAGCCGGCGCCACCCCAATTACGTTGTACGGCTGTTTGTTAATCCGCACGGTGGCGCCAAGAATTCGTGGGTCTCCGTTAAACCGCGACTTCCAGCAGGCGTAGCTCAGAACGACTACTTCGGCGGCATGATCGCCACGTTCGTCGCCCGGCGACAGGAATCGGCCCAATTCGGGACGCACACCGAGCGTCTCAAAATAATTTCCCGTGACCTCGTATCCCCATACCGGCTGCGCAAGGTTCGACGCTTCAAGACCAATGCGGGCGACTCGAGTCGCCGCAATTCCGGAAAAGACACTGTTTCGTTCCCGGACGTCGAGGTAATCGGGAAACGAGTTGCTCATCTCCCCCTGCCCGCCGTGCTGGAGCGTGTACACCTGCTCGGGATTCGGGACTGGAAGCGGATTCAGCAGCAGCCCGTTCATGACGCCGAAAACAACGACGTTCGCTCCGATTCCCACCGCAAGCGTGAGAAGAGCAGTCATAGCGAAGCCTGGCGACTTTAGTAACTGGCGAAGGGCGTAGCGAACATCCTGAAGAATGTTTTGCATGGCATTGGTGTGGACAAATCCAATGAAGCTGAGGCATTTTCCACGCCAGATATCACCGCAGTTCGGTGCTAATCAGACTGGCGATTTCTGGATTCTTCAGGCCATTCGAGTCCCATTCTTATGTCCACATTCAGACGCAAGTGTTCGGAAGTGAACAGAATTCTCGAGCCCGTCCCAAGCACAGCACCGCACTGGCTGCAACAGCCGGTTTTCACCCACCTTGATCTGCGTCGAGTTTCCTATTGATTCTCTATAGGTCGCTAACCTATTCTCCTACAGAACGTCGATAGGAGTGTGCACGTGGCGCCTGAACAAACCGCATTACTGCAGGGGACTTTGGACCTGCTCATCTTGAAGTCTTTGGCTCTTGACCAGATGCATGGACTGGGAATTGCAAGACGTGTTGAGCAGATTACCGGTGGAACGTTTCAAGTGAAACCGGGATCGCTTTTTCCCGCTTTGCACCGCATGGAAGAGGAAGGCTGGGTGAGCTCGGAGTGGGGCGAGTCGGAGAACAATCGGCGCGCTAAGTATTACCGGCTCACTAAAGCTGGTCGGCGACAGCTTGAGACGGAAAGCGAGCGGTGGAGTCGCATCTCGCTTGCGATTGCTCAGGCGCTGGCAAGTTCTTAACTGAAGGAGGACGAATTCTATGAAGAGAAGAGAATTACTCAAAGGCGCGGCGGCATTTGGAGTCGCATCAGCATTACCGTTATCGATTGCACGACCGGCTATAACCTCGGACGGAGTTCCAAAAGGGAACAGAGCCTTGCCGGCCGCCAGTCCTCTCAAGCCACCGGCAGAGGGCAGTATTCCGGTTGCGTTCGTGATCTCTGACGGCGCGGTGATGATCGACTTCGCCGGCCCATGGGAAGTCTTCCAGGATGCCGCAATGGGCGTGAATTCGGTTCAGATGATGCCTGCCTTCAAGCTGTACACAGTGGCGGAGACGACCAAGCCGATCAAGGCGAGTGCTGGAATGAAGATCATCCCTGACTACAGTATTGAGAACGCTCCGGCTCCGAAGGTGATCGTTGTTCCCGCCCAGCAGAGTGCAAGTAAGTCTGTTTTGGGTTGGATTCGCAAGGCTTCTCAGACCGCAGACGTGACGATGTCGGTTTGCACTGGAGCATTTGTTCTCGCGGAGGCCGGCTTGTTGTCAGGAAAGACAGCAACGACTCACCACAGCTCCTACAAGACGATGGCTATGGAAAATCCCGACATTCACGTGAAGCGCGGCGCGAGATTTGTCGAGGATGGAAATATTGCAACCGCCGGTGGACTCTCCTCCGGAATTGATCTCGCTCTACACGTTGTTGAGCGTTATTACGGTCGCGAAGCGGCTGATCGCACTGCTTACTACATGGAATATCAGGGCAAAGGGTGGATGAACGCCGATTCGAACGATGCGTACGCAAAGATCCCGGTCTCGACCGATGCCCATCCGCTCTGTCCGGTGTGCGAGATGGAAGTGGCGCCGGGAAGCCCGTTGAAGTCTGTCTACAAAAGTAAGACTTATTACTTCTGTATGCAGGATCACAAACAGGCGTTCGATGCTTCGCCAGATAAATACTTGAATGCGACTTAGTAGGTTGCTGAAACGCATTGAACTGAAATGAGCTTCGCGTCAATTGCGAACTGTCATCCTGAGGCCCGGTGTTGGCCGAAGGATCTCCCGGGATGCAGCAGTCTTAGTCGCACTTTCGCGGCTCTTCCACGAGAACTCTGGCCAAAGAGCCAGGACATGACAATCAAGTCCGAAATATTCCGGGAGATCCTTCGTCCGGCGCGGCGGACTCAGGATGACAGTTGTTGATACTCCACAATCATCGTTCGCTGAGCGGCACTCGAGTTCCACGTTGGGACTCCGCCCACAATACAAAACAGGGTGACCACGATGTCTTTCATCAAGATCGGTAGCTTCTTCCGAAACCTATTTCGTAAAGATGAAGTCGATGAACAACTCGATCAGGAAGTCTCTTCTTATGTGGCGATGCTAGCCGACGAGAAGATGGACAGGGGCATGAGCCGTGAGCAAGCCGTTCGCGCTGCCAAAGTCGAACTCGGGGGATCGGATCAGGTGAAAGAACAGGTGCGTGAGGTTCGTACTGGAGCATGGCTCGAAAGCTTGCTGCAAGACCTTCGTTTCGGCTGGCGGATGGTCATGCATAATCCGGGATTCTCGGCGCTGGTGGTCCTCACGCTCGCTCTAGGCATCGGCGCAAATACTGCGATTTTTAGTGTTGTCTACGGAGTGTTGCTCCGTCCTCTTCCTTACGCCGATGGATCGAAGCTCGTGGTTTTGAAGCAGCAGGCGAGCAAGGCGAGGCTCGACAGCGTGCCGTTCTCTCCTAAGGAGGTTTTCGACTATAGGGACTACAACCACACACTTCAGTCGGTAGTGGAATACCACAGCATGTCGTTTCTCCTTTTGGGAAAGGAAAACGCAGAGCGCGTCCAGACCGGTGTGGTCTCTGCGAACTTTTTTGACGTGCTCGGAACTAAGCCACTGTTGGGCAGAACGTTCGTACCTGCTGATGAAACCAAGGGTGCCGATGCTGTGCTCGTACTCAGCTACGAATACTGGCAGCGTCATCAGGGCGGAGATCCGAGCGTAGTCGGCAAAGTATTCCAGATGAACAACCGGCCTCACACCGTCATTGGAGTGTTACCGCCGATTCCTCAATATCCTTCAGAAAACGATGTCTACATGCCGACCACGCAGTGTCCGTTCCGGTCGAGTCCGCGGACAATCGAAAATCGCCAGGCGCGGATGCTGCCCGCAGTTTTCGGAAGACTCAAACCCGGAGTCACTCTGCAGTCGGCCCAGGCAGATCTTTCGACGATCGCACGCCAGCTCGAAAGCTCCTATCCGAAAGACTATCCCAAAGAATATGGATACGGCCTGGCGTTGGCGCCATTGCAGAATGAACTCATTCAACGGGCTCGCTTGACGTTGATCGTACTGCTGGGAGCGGCGGGATTCGTGCTGCTCATCGCGTGCGCCAACGTTGCCAATCTGATGTTGGCGCGAGTTCTGAAGCGAGAGCGCGAACTTGCCGTGCGCAGCGCGTTAGGCGCGAGCAAACTGCGCCTGATACGCCAGCTCTTGACCGAAGCAGTGATGCTTGCGCTGGCCGGCGGCGCCCTGGGGCTACTGATCGCTCCACCAGCCTTGCGATTGCTTGTGAAATTTGCAGCTCGTTTTACAACCCGAGCCGGCGAGGTGAAGATCGATTGGCCGATTCTTTTATTTACACTCCTGGCTTCCATCCTTGCGGGTATTTTGGCCGGATTCGTTCCCGCGATCTCGTCAAGCCGTCAGATTACCGACGCACTGAAGCAGGCGACCGGACAGACAACAGCCAGCGGCAGCCGTCAGAGGATGCGTGCCGCCTTAGTGGTCGCTCAGGTTACGGTTTCGTTCATGCTGCTGGTGGGCGCAGGACTGATGCTGCGGAGCATTGTGAATCTGCAGAGAGTCGATCCGGGATTCAGAGTGGATCATTTGCTCACGCTACGGATGAGCGCCAACTTCTCGAAGTACACAACCAATCAGGATTTTGAACAGCTCTCCGATAATGTGTTGCGCAAGGTCAGTTCAATCGGGGGCGTCGAGTCCGCAGCGATCGTGAGCAACTATCCCTTCAGCAAACAGGGAATCGTTTCCGGTCCCGGCAACACCGGAATACAAATCGAGGGCAGGCTGCCGGCTCCCGGAGAGACGCCGCCGCAAATCGATCTGACATTAGTCTCTCCTGATTACTTCAACGCAATTCGCCAGCCTCTGCTGGAAGGAAGGTTTTTTACCGATCACGATGACCATAAAGCTGTGAACGTAGGCATCATCAATCAAACGATGCGGCACCACTTCTGGTCTACAGAAGATCCGATTGGCAAGCGCATAACTACTGATCAGGGACAAAGCTGGATTACTATCGCTGGCGTAGTAGGGGATGCCCGCGAGTACGGCTTGCAACACGACGTACTGGACGAGATCTATCTTCCCGTAAAGCAGTTCGGCGGCGCCAATCGCCTTGTTGTAAGGACGGCCACCGATCCCATGAGTATGGCTTCCTTGGTTCGATCGGCGCTGCACGATGTTGATCCGCAACTTGCCGTCGATCAGGTGGACAGCATGGACCGGCTCGAGCAGGACTCAATGGCTTCGCCCCGGACGACAACCATTCTCCTAGGAATATTCGCTGGCCTCGCACTACTCATTAGCGCAACCGGAATTGCCGGTGTGATGGCGCTCTCGATCAATCAGCGAGCGCACGAGCTAGGCATTCGACTGGCTCTGGGGCAATCGAAAAGTTCCATCCTGCAAATGGTTGTTCGCCAGGGGCTCGCCATGGCCGTGATGGGTACCATCTTGGGAATCATCGGAGCGCTGGCTCTTGCCCGGTTGCTCTCTTCATTGCTTTACCAGACGAGCCCAACGGATGCGCTCACCTACAGTGCCGTGGCACTCGTTTTTCTCTTGGCGGCAGCGATTTCCTGTTTCGTTCCTGCCCATCGAGTCACGCTCATCGATCCTTCCCAAGCCTTGCGGCAAGAGTGAGCTGGATCGGGGAACAGAAGCGCAACGAGGAAGTAACTTAACAAAACGTCAGCCCCTTTTGAGACATCTGGTCCCGATTCGACACGATGGGATCCGCTGAAGCATCACACTGATCTTCGTTTACAAGTCCCAGGGACTAAAGGTGGAAATATGAATACTGTAATTATCCCGATTTCTACTTAGCAGTAATTATCATGCCTTCCGGACATCATCGCTTGTTCACTAATCCCTGCTGAGAGACTGAAGACGTGCCCCACGTTCAACCATGGAAGTTTGTTAGTTCCCGCTCATTGCTCTGATCGCCTGAAGTCATCCCTGAGCCTCAGCGCCTTATCCCACCAATGTTGCTCGACAGCCATGTTTCTCCGCTCAGAGTCTGGATTTCGTCGATGAACGTGCCGGAGAATCGGGGACCAAATGGCGAGCAAAAAGTTCTGCGGTTAAGGTCAGGGACAGAGGTTATCGCCGCTGAGTCGCGCTCTCGCTAAGTACATATTAAGGAGAAGAGGCAATGTGTAGGAAGTTATCTCTATGGCTCTGTAGCTTATTAGTTGCCGCCAACTGTGCATTTGCTCAGGTAACTGCCAGCTCAAGCATTCAAGGCACAGTCACTGACAAAAGTGGCGCCGCTATAGTCGGTGCAGAAATTACTGTCACTAGCACGGCGACCGGTGTGAGCCGGTCGATGAAGACCGGCGCTGATGGCAGCTACCGATTTGATCCACTAGCCGTCGGAGTCTATAGCCTGTCTGTAAGTATGACGGGTTTTGACAAGGCGCGCGCCGAGAGAGTGCAAACTCTGGTTGGATCTACTACCGCGCAAAATTTCACGCTTAGCGTGGGTTCCGCAACTGAAACCGTCGAAGTCAGCGCGGAAGCTCCACTCTTGGACGCGCTGAAAACCGACGTTAGTCAAAACATTACGCCGAAGGAAGTGCAGGATCTTCCGCTCATCGGTCGCGACGTCGCGAACCTCGCGTATCTCACACCCGGCGTGAAAGCTGCGGATTCCTACGATCCCACGAAGAATCGCTATGCGATTCTCTCCGTCAATGGTGATGGTGGCCGCAACGTGAACGTCACTGTGAATGGCGTCGACAACAAGGACAACACTGTCGGCGGCCCGGTTATGCAGCTTCCTCTGGAAGCCGTGCAGGAGTTTGCAATCTCCACGCAGAGGTTCTCTGCCGCAAATGGACGATCAGAAGGCGCCGCGATCAACATGATTACCAAATCGGGATCGAACAATTATCACGGTTCACTTTTTGGCTTCTTCCGTGATCAGACGTTCAACGCCGATCAGCACCCGCTACCGGACCAGACCGCGAATCCACCATACTCGCGCCAGCAGTTCGGCGGAAGCGTCGGCGGACCGTTTGTTAAGGATAAGTTCTTCGGCTTCTTCGCTTACGAGCGGCAGCGAGAGCACACCAGCATCCAGGAGTTCGGTACTACGTTCGATGAGTTGACTCTTGCTCAGCCGTTGGGCGCGAAGCCCATCGCAGTCGTGCCCACTCCGTTTTTTGAGACACGCTACAACGGTCGGGCTGACTACATCATCAACTCGAAAAATACCGCCTATCTGAGCTATAACTCGCAGGGAAACAACAGCAACAACGATCAGTCGGACGGCTTCCAGGATGCCACCGCCGGAAATTTCACGACTAACCAGCTGCAACTGGCGAACCTGACACTGAATTCAACCCTGTCTAATACGACAGTAAACAGCTTCACCTTCGGCTTCCAGTATTGGAACAACGTCATTGACAGCAAGATTCGTGTACCGCTGATCACCTTCCCGGGCGGCGGCAGCAACAACTGCGGCGCCGGCGGCTCTTGCTTCGGCACCAACGCCAACGTTCCTCAGCAATCGTTCCAGCGCAAGTGGCAGTTCAAAGACGATGTCTCGAAGAGCTGGAACAACCACAACTTCAAGTTTGGAGTGGATTACATTCACAATCCGACTCTGGGGGGATACTTCGAGTTCAACGACACGCTCGAAGTGGATTTCGGAGCCGATCCGAGCCAAATCACGACCGATAAGGTCAATTTCCCGCAGGGATTCGCGACCCCGGGAGCAGTTGCCGGAATGTCGATCTCTAATGGTGATCCGGCGACGAACGTTCCCGGTGGAACCAAGCAATTCGGAACCTACTTCCAGGATGACTGGAAGGTCTCAAGGCGCTTGACGCTGAACCTGGGTTTGCGTTGGGACAAGGACTTCAACTTTATCGGGGGTTCGTCCATCGCCAACAGCCGGACCTATCAGGAGTTGGTAGCGATCTCCAGCATCAGTCCGCTGGCAAAACAGTTCACCTTCAAGAAACCAAGTGACGACAACCGGAACTTTAGTCCGCGCGTCGGTTTTGCCTATGACCTCACTGGCGCCGGAAAGCATGTTCTGCGTGGAGGCTTCGGTCTCTACTACGGAAACATCTTCCAGAACATTCCCTTGTTCATGGAACAGATGAGCAACCCCACGATTTTCCAGACGCAGTTCTCATTATCGAATGACACGGACATCGTGCCGGGAACGGGCATTCAACTCAAGAACTACCGTTACGGTGTGGATCCATTGCCGACAGTCGGAGCCCCTTCGAGTCAACTCCTTGCTGGCAGCACTGGACGCCTGATGGATCCGTTCTATCAGAACCCGATGACCGAAGAGGCCAACATTGGCTATAGCTGGCAATTGAACAATTCTTCGGTGATTGAAGCCGAGTACGTCCACGTGCTGGGCCTACATCTGAACAAGACGATCAACATTAATCCGCAGTTGCCGATCGGCGGCAATCCCGCAAATGGTTTCGCACGTCCGCTTTCGGCAGCATTTGCGGCGGCTGGACAGCCTGTCCTTGCCAGCGTCCGCGACGAGCAATCGATTGGTCGTTCGCGCTACGACGGCATGAACCTCAGCTACCGGCAGCAGATGGTTCGCCATTTCTCGTTGCGGGCTAATTACACACTGGCGAAAGCACAGGCATATGGAGATACTGGTACGTCTTTCCGCCACTATCCTCGCGATCCGCGCAATCCGTTTTCGCCGTTTGAGTACGGTCCAACCTTTAACGATGAACGTCATCACCTGACTCTGGCTGCTGTAGCCGATTTGCCGTGGAAGATTCAGTTTGCCCCAATCCTGCAAGTTGGCTCGGGCCGTCCTTACAACGCCGCGGCTCCCACGGATACGCTCGGTTTCGGATCGGGTGAGGACAATCGCGCGGTAGTGGTAACAAACAGCGCCCCGAACACGTACATAACGGGAAGCGCTGGGCGAACCTGCTACTTTGCCGGAACTTGCCATCTAGTGCCTTTCAACTCCCTCCGTGGAGACTCTTTCCTTCAGCTTGACGCACGCTTGAGCAAGAACTTCAAGATTGGTGAAAAGGCCAATTTGCAGATCATGGCTCAGGCATTCAACCTGACCAATCGGTCGAACTACGGCAATGACGTCAACACGAACGTTCTGGGCAAAGACAAGAGCAACAACAGTACTCTTGGTACTTCTGCCGGATTCATCAATCCAACCAGCACGAACATTCCACGGTCGTTGGCTGGTGAATTCGGATTCCGTTTCAGCTTCTAGTCAGACGCACGCTGAAATTCTTAGGCCGGCACACCAATGCCGGCCTTTTTCTTTCTCGAAACTCGATGTGATGGCAGTCACGAAAGCGTAATCTAGTGCCCGATAGAATCTAGTTAACTTGATCTTCTAAGCAGAGAAGACACCAGGGAATGCTGTTGCAGTAAGGAACAGGAAGAAGGTTTCGAACATGCCATACGCGGAGACGATAGAAGAGCGCAAGACTTCGACCCATCCCCTCACTGACGAGGAACTCCAGCGGATGCACGCATATTGGCGCGCGGCAAATTACCTCACAGTCGGGCAAATCTATCTGAAGGACAATCCCCTGCTCGAGCGGCCGCTCACGCCAGACGACATCAAGCCGCGCCTATTGGGTCATTGGGGCACCACAGCCGGTTTGAATTTCATTTACACGCACTTGAATCGGCTGATCGTCAAGAACGATCTCAACATGATGTACATCATCGGTCCCGGGCATGGTGGACCCGGCCTGGCGGCCCATACCTATCTCGAGGGCTCTTACACGGAGACTTATCCGGCGATTGAGCAGAATCGCTATGGATTGCATCGATTGTTTCAACAGTTTTCCTGGCCGTATGGAATTCCCAGTCACGTTGCGCCGGAGATTCCCGGATCGATACATGAGGGTGGAGAACTGGGCTATTCACTGCTCCACGCCTGCGGAGCTGCATTCGACAATCCCGATCTCGTTGTAGCTTGCATTGTGGGTGACGGTGAAGCAGAGACCGGCCCCTGCGCAACCAGTTGGCATTCGAACAAGTTTCTCAATCCGGTGACGGACGGAGCCGTGTTGCCGATCCTGCATCTGAACGGCTACAAGATCGCGAATCCGACGCTGCTTGCCCGCATTCCCGAAAACGAACTGCTCGATTTGTTTCGCGGATATGGTTATCGTCCGCTGCTCATTGCTGGAAACGATCCTTCGGAGATGCATCAGCTCATGGCGGCGAGTCTGGACGAGATTCTGGCCGACATTCATTCCATCCAGCAGCGCGCGCGTAAACAGCAGAATCCCCAGCGTCCATGCTGGCCCATGCTGATTCTCAGGACGCCCAAGGGGTGGACTGGTCCGAAAGAGGTGGATGGCAAGCCAGTGGAGGGAACATGGCGCGCGCACCAGGTGCCGGTCGACGATGTGCGCAAGAATCCTGCGCACCTCAAGATTCTTGAAGACTGGATGCGAAGCTATAAGCCGGAAGAACTCTTCGACAAAGAGGGCAAGATTCGCGACGAAATCACCGCGCTCGCTCCTAAGGGCAGGCGCCGCATGGGCATGAATCCTCACGCGAATGGCGGACTGCTGCTGGAGCCGCTCACCATGCCGCATTTTCGCGATTACGCGGTGAAGATCGAACGTCCTGGCACCGTTGAAGCCGAGGCCACGCGAGTGCTTGGACGCTTCCTGCGCGATGTGATAAAGCTCAACGCCGATAAGCGGAATTTCCGCATCATGGGGCCGGATGAGACTGCGTCGAATCGTCTTGATGCTGTCTTCGAGGTCACCGGGAAGGTATGGGAGGCGGCGATCGAACCTGTGGACGTGAATCTGTCGCGCGATGGGCGCGTGATGGAGGTCTTGAGCGAGCACATGTGCGAGGGCTGGCTCGAAGGGTATCTGCTCACCGGACGCCACGGATTATTCAACTGCTATGAAGCTTTCATTCACATCGTGGACTCGATGTTCAATCAGCACGCGAAATGGCTGAAGACAACGCGACATCTCACTTGGCGAAAGCCGATTGCTTCGTTGAACTACTTGCTCAGCTCGCATGTGTGGAGGCAAGACCACAACGGTTTCTCCCATCAGGATCCGGGCTTCATCGATCATGTGTCGAACAAGAAGGCGGAGATTGTGCGAGTGTATCTGCCTCCGGATGCGAACACGCTGCTCTCAGTCGCGGATCACTGCCTGCGTTCCCGCAACTATGTGAATCTCATCGTTGCCGGCAAGCAGCCTGCATGGGTGTGGCTCGATATGGAATCTGCTGTTCGGCATTGCGTGACAGGACTGGGAGTCTGGGATTGGGCCAGTAATGATGGGGGGAATCCCGACGTCATCATGGCGTGTGCGGGAGATATCCCGACACTGGAGGCCCTTGCAGCGGTCACCGGTCTGCGAAAGCACGTTCCTGACATTCGGATTCGTGTCGTGAACGTGGTAGACCTGATGGCACTGCAGCCGTACGAAGAGCATCCACATGGATTGCAGGACGAGGATTTCGACGCCATCTTCACCACAGATAAGCCCGTGATCTTTGCCTATCACGGCTATCCGGCTTTGATTCACAAGTTGACATACCGTCGCCACAATCACGACAACATCCACGTGCGCGGCTATAAAGAAGAGGGGACCACGACCACTCCGTTCGATATGGTGGTGATCAACAATCTCGATCGCTTCCAACTCGAACTGGATGCCATTCGCCGGATTCCGCGGCTTGCTCATCTTGTCCCGCAAGCCACGGAGCGCTATTACGAGCAAATGCAGCGCCACAAGATTTACGTATCCGAGCATGGCGAGGACCTGCCTGAGGTAAGAGATTGGAAGTGGAATTTGTAGTGACTCACCTGGATGCCGGCCGGCCTAGCGTCCAGACCTTGGGGCTAGCAGGCCACGAACCTGAAGCTGAATCTTTGCAAGGTAGAATAGATGCTCACGCCTATGTCTACAGCACGTACGGCACGTCCACAAACCGCCACGCTTCCCGAAGTGCCTCTCACCATCGAGGGCTACAGCGTGCTTCACCAGATGATGAAGTTTCGCTGGCCCGCATGGCGGCAGGTGAGCGCTGCGGAGAAACGCGAGATCGTTAAAGAAGGCGGCGCTGTTCTCGAATCTATGGAGCAGAATGCCAACGGTCAGTCGGCGCTGTTCTCTCTGTTGGGACATAAGGGCGACCTGATGTTCGTCCACTTTCGGGAATCGTTTGCCGCGCTGAACCAGGCGGAGTTGGCACTGACGCGCACCAGGCTCAGCGATTTTCTGGAACCGGCTAGCTCCTACTTATCTGTTATTGAGCTTGGGTTGTACGAATCCAGCATCAAGACGTATCGCTCGCTCGTCGAGAGTGGCACGGAACCGCACTCCGAGGAATGGAAGCGCGCCATCGAAGAGACGCTCGCTCGCCAGCGAGAAGCGATGCAGCCGCGTCTCTTTCCGCAGATGCCGCCGAATCGATACATCTGTTTCTATCCAATGGATCGCCGTCGCGGGGAAGACAAAAACTGGTACACCCTCGACATCGAAGAACGCCAGCGACAGATGAACGAGCATGGCCTCGTGGGGCGACGCTACGCGGGTGAAGTGAAGCAGATTATTTCCGGTTCCATCGGGTTCGATGATTGGGAGTGGGGTGTGACGCTCTTCGCCGACGAGCCCCTCGTTTTCAAGCGGCTGATCTACGAAATGCGCTTCGATGAAGTAAGTGCAGTCTACGCGCTGTTTGGCACGTTCTATGTGGGCTTGCGCTGCGCTGCCGGGGATCTCGGCAAACTCCTTAGCGTTGAATAAGGCTTGATGACATTCAGAGGGTAACCAAGGCGTTTGCGTAAACGGGGATTAACAAAACTTAACCCGCCAACGCACTGGATTATTAGGTACTTTCCCCGTGTCGGGTTAGTCTAATAATTGAGCCGAAAGGCGTTCCTGCCCCGATATCCGGCACCGGTTGGCGCTGGGAATAGGCGCCACGATTCTCCCAGAGTTTCCGTGAGTTTCAGTAGGCGGTATTGGAATGCTCGGATGCGGTAAATTAGCAGGGTCCCCCCGTGCTTTGAGGCTCGTCATTCATTCATGGCACAACCACTGATAACTCCACCACCCGATCTGCACGAAGTGGAAATTCCACCGCAGCGCGGCTCCGGCCGTAAGACTGCCACTTGGATCATCGTCATTTTCGTCGTCATTGTAGTTGGGCTCCTCGGCATTCGCGCTTTACACAAGGCACCGGATCCGGGCGCAGCAAGAGGGCAGGGTCGAGGCGGAGCAGATGCGAGTCGGCCTATTCCTGTGTCAGTTGCCCCGGTGCAACAACGCGACATTCCCGTTTATCTCGAAGGGTTGGGGAACGTTCAGGCTTACTACACTGTCACGATTCATAGTCGCGTCGATGGACAGTTGATGCAAGTTCATTTTCGGGAGGGTCAGCACGTTCGCAAGGGCGATGAACTCGCTCTGATTGACCCGCGGCCCTACGAGGTCCAGGTTGCTCAGGCGGAGGCGACAAAGTACAAAGATCAGGCGAATCTTGAAAACGCGCAGCGTGATTTGGAGCGCTATGCCGATCTTTACAAGCAAGGAGTGATCGCCCAACAGCAATACAACACTCAGCAATCCGTGGTTGCGCAACAAGAGGGCCTGGTACGTGCTGACGATGCCCAGATCAACAATGCCAAGCTGAACCTCACGTACTGCCACATCAAAGCTCCGATCGATGGACAAGTGGGATTGCGGCTGGTGGATCCAGGCAATATGGTTCATGCTTCCGATCCGAATGGAATGCTGGTGATTACTCAGCTCCAGCCCATTTCGGTTCTGTTCACTTTGCCCGAAGACAACTTACAGATGGTGATGCAGCACATGAAGGGTCGCCCCCTGGAAGTACAAGCGTGGAACCGCGATGACACGCAGCAGATCGCCGACGGCCGCCTCGAAACAATCGATAACCAGATTGATCCCAACACGGGAACCTTCCGTCTGAAGGCAGTGTTCGATAATCGCGATAGCGCCTTATATCCGAATCAGTTTGTGAACGCACGCCTGCAGGTATACACGCGCCAGAATGCGATCACCCTCCAGTCGACCGCTGTGCAGCGAGGTTCGCAGGGCACATACGTGTATGTGTTGAAACAAGATAACACCGTAGAATCACGGCCCATCAAGGTTGCGTTGACTGAAGGACTCATTGCTGTCATTGACTCCGGCGTGAGGCCGGGAGAACAAGCGGTTACGGATGGGCAAGAGAAGTTGCAACCCGGTAGCCGGGTGGACGTTCAGGTTCCAGGGCAGCAGCCAGGGCAATCTCCTCCTTCGAGTCGTCCGCCAGGAGGGGGCCGGCGTGCCGGTCATGGAGCATGAATCCGTCTCGCATTTTTATTCTGCGGCCGGTTGCCACGTCGCTATTGATGGTAGGCATCCTGCTGGCTGGCATGGTGGCCTTCCGACAGCTACCGGTATCTGCGCTGCCGCAGGTTGACTATCCGACAATCCAAATTCTGACGTTTTATCCGGGTGCAAGTCCGGATGTGATGACGTCGTCTGTGACCGCTCCCATGGAGCGTCAATTCGGGGAGATTCCCGGATTGAACCAGATGACATCCGTCAGCTCCTATGGCGGCTCGCTCATCACCCTGCAGTTCGATCTACAGCAGAATATCGACGTCGCGGAACAAGAAGTACAGGCCGCGATCAACGCGTCGGGAACGTATCTGCCACGCGATCTGCCGAACCCTCCCATTTACAGCAAGGTAAACCCCGCCGACTCCCCGATCGTGACCCTGGCACTCACCTCAGATCAACTGCCGCTGAGCAAGGTCGAAGACCTGGCCGATACGACCTTGGCGCAGAAGATTTCGCAGCTTCCCGGAGTGGGACTCGTCACGATCAGCGGCGGTCAAAAGCCCGCGGTGCGGATTCAGGCGAACCCCACAGCGCTGGCTTCCTATGGTCTCAGTCTCGAGGATCTGCGCAGCGGATTGGCTGCTGCCAATACCGATCAGGCCAAAGGCAACATCCAGGGTCCGCATCAGTCATTCAGCATCGGGGCCAACGACCAGATCTACTCCAGCGACGACTACAAGCCGATCATCATTGCGTACCAGGGCGGCGCGCCGGTCCGTGTACAGGATGTTGCCAACGTTATCGATGGTGTTGAGAACGTGCAACAGTCCGCCTGGATGAATAAGAGTCCGGCAGTGATCGTCAATGTTCAACGCCAGCCTGGGGCGAACATCATCAACGTTGTGGACCGGATCGTGAAGCTCCTTCCGCAACTCAACGCCGCGCTGCCCCCGACGGTTAAGGTCACGGTGCTGACAGATCGAACCGTCACCATTCGGGCTTCTGTACTAGATGTTGAGCTCGAACTGCTCCTCACCATTGCCCTCGTCGTAATGGTGATCTTTATCTTCCTGCGCCACGTTGCGGCAACGATCATTCCCAGTGTGGCAGTGCCGCTCTCGATCGTCGGCACGTTTGGCGTGATGTACCTGCTCGGCTACTCGCTCGACAATCTGTCCCTGATGGCGCTAACGATCTCAACCGGATTCGTCGTGGATGACGCCATCGTAATGATCGAGAACATCGATCGTTTCATCGAAGAAGGACACCCGCCGCTTGAAGCCGCGCTCATGGGATCGAAGCAGATCGGCTTCACCATTGTGTCGTTAACCGTTTCTCTCATTGCCGTCCTCATCCCGCTCCTCTTTATGGGAGACATCGTTGGGCGCCTCTTCCGGGAGTTCGCCGTAACCCTGAGCGTCACAATCCTGGTGTCGGCGTTTGTCTCGCTGACTCTGACGCCTATGATGTCGGCGCGGCTGCTAAAGAAAGCAGACAAGCAGCACGATACCTGGTTCGCGCGTGGTTCGGAACGTGCCTTCAACTGGCTCCGGGATACCTACGCGACTACGCTGCGATTCGTTCTGCAGCATCAGCCGACTACTTTGCTGGTGACAATAGGCACGCTAGCGCTGACTATTTTCCTGTTCATCATTGTTCCGAAAGGGTTTTTCCCAGTTCAGGACACAGGCGTGATTCTCGGAATTACTGAGGCTCCAGAGAGCGCGTCATTCCAATGGGTGGCAGACCGGCAGCAGCAGGTTGCAGATGTAGTGCTGAAGGATCCCGATGTCGAGAGCCTTTCTTCATTCATCGGCGTTGATGGCACGAATATGACGCCCAACGTTGGCCGTATTCAGATCAACCTGAAGCCGCGAGACCAACGCAGCGCGAGCGCCTCCGAGATTATTCGTCGCCTGCAGCCTCACGTGAGCCAGATTCCTGGAATGATCCTGTACATGCAGCCCGTCCAGGACATCACGGTCGAAAATCGCATCAGCCGCACTCAATATCAGTACACGCTGGAGAGCGCAAATGCGAAGGACTTGGCTGAATACGTGCCCAGACTCCTGCAGCGGTTGCAGCAAATTCCGCAATTGCGAGATGTAGCCAGCGATCAAGGCTCCGGCAGTCTGGAGGCTGATCTGGTTGTGGATCGCAACACGGCATCGCGACTTGGCGTCACGCCGCAGATGATCGACGACACTCTGTACGACGCCTTCGGGCAGAGGTTAATTTCAACCATCTTCACGCAGCTCAACCAGTATCACGTGGTGCTCGAGGTTGCTCCAGACCATCGATTGACCCCAAATGACCTCAACGACATCTACGTGCACGCTTCCCCAGGCGGTCCTCCACCGGCGACTAGCGGCGGAGGAGTTGGGGGTCCGTCAGTTGGCTCGGCGGCGGCGAGTCAGAATTCGAGTGGATCATCTGCGGGAGGTTCGACGCAGGCCAGTACTGGTACGGGGAGTACTCCGGTTGCGAGCGTTGCAAGTGGGAGATCGCAAATCATTCCGCTCAGCGCATTCGCTCAAATCGAAACCACGACCACTCCGGTGGCGATCTACCATCAGGGCCAATTCCCAGTAGCAACTATTTCGTTCAATCTGGCTCCGGGGGCGTCGTTGGGCGAGGCCACGAAACTGATTGACGCGGCGCGCGCCGAGATTGGGATGCCGGCAAGTATTCATCCGAGCTTCCAGGGCACGGCTGCGGTCTTCCAGAGCTCGTTGGCCAATGAGCCGTATCTCGTGCTGGCGGCGCTCATTACGGTTTACATCGTGCTCGGCGTCTTATACGAGAGCTACATTCATCCGCTCACGATCCTTTCGACGCTGCCATCGGCTGGCGTGGGAGCGCTCCTCGCTCTCTTGTTATTCCGGCTTGAATTCGGAGTGGTTGCCCTTATTGGAATCATCCTTCTGATCGGCATCGTGCAGAAGAACGCCATCATGATGATCGACTTTGCGCTCGAAGCCGAACGCGATCAGGGTAAGCCCCCGCAAGAAGCTATTTATCAGGCTTGCTTGCTGCGCCTCCGACCAATTCTGATGACAACCTTTGCTGCCATGTTCGGTGGACTGCCGCTGGCACTCGGCTCCGGAACGGGATCGGAACTGCGGAGGCCGCTTGGCGTGACCATCGTCGGTGGGTTGCTAGTGAGCCAGGTCCTCACGCTCTACACAACTCCGGTCGTGTACCTGTTCTTTGATCGCATGGCACGACGGCTGAGCCGCTTCAGGATCAATGAGATCGTTGAGGAACCAGTGGGCGCAGATTGAAGGAGGTTTTTCACCACGAAGACAGGGAGAACAGTGAAACGGGAATGGGGCTTTACTACCAGAAAGCTCAAACGTACTGGCTTTGCGTTTTCCCCTCTAGTTTCCTCCGTGTCTCCGTGCCTCCGTGGTGAATCGGCTTTCGCCTAGATGAGTATTTCGACTCCATTTATCCGCAGACCAGTCGGCACTTCGTTGCTGAGTCTTGCCGTTTTGCTCGCGGGGGCCCTCGCGTATAGCAAGCTGCCAGTGGCTCCGCTTCCCGAAGTGGAATTCCCCACGATTTCGGTGAGCGCCAGCTTGCCTGGAGCAAGTCCTGAGACTATGGCGTCGGCGGTAGCAACACCCCTCGAACGGCAATTCGGACGCATCGCTGGCGTTACTCAAATGACTTCTTCGAGCGGTCTGGGGCAAACTGGCATCACGTTGCAGTTCGACCTTACCCGAAATATCGACGCCGCAGCACGCGACGTTCAAGCCGCCATCAACGCCGCGCGCGGACAGTTGCCTCCGAATCTTCCGAGCAATCCTAACTGGCGCAAGGTGAATCCAGCCGACGCGCCGATCATGATCGTTGCGTTGACTTCCGACATACAAACGCAACCGCAGATGTACGACATCGCCGATTCAGTGCTTGCACAGAAGATTTCGCAGGTGCAGGGCGTCGGCAATGTCTTCGTTGGTGGAAGTTCTCGGCCGGCAGTACGCGCTGAAGTGAATCCTTTACGTACCAGCAAGCTCAACGTCGGCTTAGACGCCGTGCGCACAGCCATCAACTCGGCGAACGCGCATTCCGCTAAGGGTCAGATAAGCGGTGTCCAGAACACCTGGAGCATCGATACCAACGACCAGATATTCAAAGCGAACGAATATCAGAACTTGATCGTGACCTCCAGAAGCGGAACTCCAGTGTTTTTGCACGAAGTTGCTGATGTTCGCGACTCCGTTGAGAACACTCAGAATGCGGGTCTCGCAAATGGGAAGCCCGCCGTGCTGCTGGTGATTTCGCGGCAGCCTGGGGCGAACATTATCGGGGCTGTGGACCGAGTTCGTGAGCTACTGCCGCAATTGCAAGCTAGCGTGCCGCCGACGGTAAAGCTACAGGTTGTCATGGATCGCACAACCACCATCCGAGCCTCCGTTACTGATGTCCAGCGCACGCTGGTGATCTCTGTGGGCTTAGTCGTGCTTGTTGTCTTCTTGTTCCTACGCAGCGGGTGGGCCACGGTCATTCCGAGCGTTGCTGTCCCGCTGTCTTTAATTGGAACCTTCGGAGTGATGTATCTCGCCGGCTATACCCTCGACAATCTGTCGTTAATGGCGTTGACGATCTCCACTGGATTCGTCGTGGACGATGCCATCGTGGTAATCGAGAACATCACCCGGCATCTCGAAGCGGGCATGAAGCCCATGGCCGCGGCATTGCTGGGAGCGAAAGAAATTGGTTTTACCGTGCTCTCAATGAGCACCTCACTCATCGCCGTGTTCATTCCCATTTTGGCTATGGGCGGTATCGTGGGCCGGCTGTTTCGTGAGTTCGCTGTCACGCTCAGTGTGGCTGTGCTGCTGTCGCTCGTATTTTCGCTGACCACCACGCCCATGATGTGTGCCAGATTCCTGCGCTCCGAGCATGGCCGGGAGCACGGGCGGCTGTACAACGCAGGTGAGCGTGCCTTCAATTGGTTGCATGACGGATACCGGCATTCACTCGAGTGGGTACTAGACCATCAGCCGCTGGTCTTAGTAATCACACTTCTTACCATTTCGCTGAATATCTACCTTTACTACATCATCCCGAAAGGATTTTTCCCGCAACAGGACACCGGCCGAATCTCCGGCGGTATGCTTGGCCAACAGGACGTCTCATTCGAGGCGATGAAGGGCAAGCTGCAAATCCTGAACAGCATTGTGCTGAAAGACCCCGCAGTCGACACCGCGATCAGCTTCACTGGCGGCGGAGGGCGCGGGGGAGGCACGAACTCTGCCAACATGTTCATCCAACTCAAACCGCTCGGCAAAGGAAGGAAAGAGTCGGCTTTCGACGTTGTGAACCGATTGCGCCCTAAACTTTCAAGGATTCCCGGCGCACAACTGTTCATGGTTCCAGTGCAGGACGTGAATATCGGCGGGCGTGGAAGCAATTCGCAATTCCAGTACACGCTTCAGGGCGACAACCTTCAGGACCTGCTGCAATGGGCACCCCAACTCAGCGATAAGATGCGCCAGATGCCGGAGCTGCGTGACGTCGCCAGCGACCAGCAGAATCATGGCCTCGAAGTCACCGTGGTAATCGATCGTGAGACAGCATCGCGTCTCGGAATCACGCCTGCGCAGATCGACAACACGCTCTATGACGCCTTCGGTCAGCGCCAGGTCTCTGTTATGTATAGCGGTATCAATCAGTATCACGTGGTGATGGAGGTCGATCCGAAGTTCAGCCAGGGGCCAGAGGCGCTTAGGAGTATCTACGTGCATTCCCGGAACGGGACTGAGGTCCCGCTTAGCGCGTTTGCGCATTTTCAGCCTACGGAAACCGCAATTGCCGTCGCCCACCAGGGCCAGTTTCCGGCTGTAACCATCTCCTTCAACTTGGCTCCCAATGTTTCGCTCGACAGAGCAGAGGCAGCGGTTGAGGATGCAGTCCGCACGATGGGCATGCCTTCCACCATTCACGGTGGATTTCAAGGTACGGCACAAGCCTTTCAGGCGTCCTTACAGAGCGAGCCTATTCTCATCCTTACTGCCCTTGCCGCAGTGTACATTGTCCTGGGAATGCTTTATGAAAGCGTTGTTCATCCCATCACCATTTTGTCGACCTTACCCTCAGCCGGAGTTGGTGCGTTAATCTTCCTACTCTTGACCAACACGGAATTCACGGTCATTGCGATGATCGGCATCATCCTGCTGATTGGTATCGTGAAGAAGAACGCCATCATGATGATCGACTTCGCGCTCCAGAGCGAGCGCGAAGGCGGCAAATCACCTGAACACGCTGTGCGCGAGGCCTGTTTGTTGCGCTTTCGCCCTATCATGATGACCACCATGGCGGCCATGTTTGGCGCACTTCCGCTGGCGATTGGTGCCGGAACGGGAAGCGAACTTCGCCGTCCTCTGGGTATCGCCATCGTAGGTGGTTTGCTCGTCAGCCAGATGCTGACACTGTTCACCACACCTGTGATTTACCTCTATCTCGACCGTTTCCGCCTACGCTTCGCTCGCAGACCCAAGCTCGGCCCGCGTCGAGTGCAGCCTACGGCAGGAGATTAGCTGCTGGGAGCGAGGCGAATCCAAGGCTCAGATGCTTCATATCATTGGAATCTGCGACGGAGGAAAATTCTCAGACCTGGAAAGGTTGGTTGCGGGGGGTGGATTTGAACCACCGACCTTTGGGTTATGAGCGCGGCGCTTAAACGTATTTTCAACGAGCTGCGCGGACAGGGACGAGCTTTGAAGTATCAAAAAATACCCGTCAGAATCCTTATTCTTCCCTAATCTTCCCTAATCTTCCCTCGACCTTTGGGCGCTAAATCCAACGATCATGTGCCCTCAAACCTTTGGGTCGAAATCCCAAAGGGCAAGGGGCAGATTCTCCCCTCAGACCGCGAGATTCCGAATCTGAGGGGAGAATATGCCCCTCGACAGCTACGCAACAGCCTCCGTCGAACCGTTGGAGCGACAATCCAATGGTTAAGGGAAGATAAGGGAAGATCTTCTCTCTTGATGCTTTTCAGAAAAGACAGATTTGGGAATTCAGATTCCAAGCCTCTGTTGAAAGATTCGTCGCGGTGGATAATTTCGGAATAGCCGACAAACCGGGGGCTGCTTCTTTATTACTCACAAGCCCGTTTCTGGATAACTTCCTGTTTGCCGACCATCAGTCCAGGAACTTCGATCTCTTGATTCCAAGGAGCCGTTTTACTGCTGGCTGGGGCCTTGACCGTGCTGTTCTTGAAATGCAAACCTCGGCGACCAGCCGGATTTCAAAAACTCACTCGAAGCAAATTGGATGAGCGTCGGATGGGGAGCCAAGTTCCTGGGGTCAGGGCGGTTGCAGAGACAAAATGTCCCTTATTGGCACAGCCGGCGCAACCGTGCCCTTTTCATCTATTTGGCCGCCTGTGTACCACTTTGGTGCAGTGTCTCAGCGGACAAAGTGTCCTTTCTGCCGAGTTCCGCCATTTGTCCAACTCGTTGAAAAATAAAGGCACAACTTCTGCGTAACTTTGGTTTCTTGCTTGCTCCTAAACAGGTGAGCGATCTTTCACCACTATGGCAAAGAGCAGCAAAATCATCGTTTTCCTGCTCAGCCTGACGTTCGTTGTCATCGCTGGGTTGAACCTTTCCTCCCGTCATGTGAAGCACGTGCTCAGCACAGTAGCCTCGGCCGTTTGGGGCTCCTAGGCAGTCCTTCTCTTTAACCCGCGCTTCAAGCGCGGTGCAAAAAGCCAGACCTTCTCACAGGGAGTAAGAAGGATTCGAATGAAAACTCAACGCACAAACCGGGGCGCAATTACTCGCTTTGGTCATACGTGTCTGCCTGTTCTGCTCGTGCTATTGAGCTTGGTATCGGAAGGCGTCGCGGCCAATAAGAGTAAGCACGGTCCGAAAGCCGCGCCCGATATCGACAATTTCCCGGTGAATCCGGACGGAACTGTGGACGTTATTGTCCAGTTCAAGCCGGATGCATTCGAGAACGACAAGAATTTTCACCCGAATGACAAGCTCTATAGCGGGCCTCATGGCGATCGGAAAAAGCAAACCGTCGTTGCCGCGCATGCACATTTCAAGCAGGACCATCGCGCCAAATACGAGCGCGACCTGCACGCGACCTTCAAGCGGGAATTCGGCGCTGTGCACGGCGCTTCTGTTCGCATTCCGGTAGCAGCGCTTGATCGCCTGTTGCAAGACGATCACGTTCTCTACGTAACCCCAGATCGCCGTAACAAGTCGATGTGGGACGATGCTGCGGCCCCGATCAACGCGCCCGTTGCACGCCAGAACTATGGGGTCGACGGTAGCGGAATCGGAATCGCCGTCATCGATAGCGGCGTCTACCGGCACGACGACCTTCAGACGGCCGACATGACCGCATCGCGTGTGGTCTACAGCGAAAGCTTCGTGCCGAACGATCCCACTACGAATGATGCTTATGGTCACGGCACGCACGTGGCCGGCATTGCCGCGGGTAATGGTCATGACTCCGGGTTGGGATACGCCGAGCAGTACGTCGGAATCGCACCTAACGCCAACATCATTAATCTTCGCGTGCTTGATGCGAATGGCGGCGGAGGCGACAGTTCAGTGATCGCGGCCATTAATCGGGCCATCCAGCTCAAAGATCAGTACAACATCCGCGTGATCAACCTCTCACTCGGACGTCCGGTGTACGAGTCATACACGGTGGATCCGCTGTGCCAAGCCGTAGAGCAGGCTTGGCAGGCGGGCATTGTGGTGGTCGTCGCCGCGGGCAACCTGGGACGTGACAACAGTTTCGGCGAAAAAGGTTACGGCACGATCCAGGCTCCTGGCAATGATCCCAACGTCATCACCGTAGGAGCCATGAACCCGGTTAACACTTGGACGCGGACCGATGACGTGATCGACACCTTCAGTTCAAAAGGTCCGTCACTCGTCGACCATATCGCTAAGCCCGACATAGTCGCTCCCGGTAACAAGATCACTTCGTTAGAGTCTCCGGGAAGCACGATCGCCACGTCACTTCCAGCCGGATTGTTGCTTACTCCGGCGGCAATGTGCGGCGCAGCAACTTCAGATCCAACGGTCTGCGGAGTCTCTGCAGCCGGTCAGTACATGGAGCTGAGTGGCACCAGCATGGCAACTCCGGTGGTAGCCGGTGCGGCCGCGTTGATGATCCAGGCAAATTCATCAGCGACGCCAGATTCGATTAAAGCTCTGATGATGAAGAACGCCTGGAAGGGTTATCCGCAGACTCCAATGACGACGTATGACCTTGCGGGGAATGCCTACACAACTCAGCCCGATCTCTTCACTTACGGCGCGGGCTATCTCGACATACAGGCGGCGCTGGCCGACAACACGGTTGTAAGCGGCGGCGCAACGTCTCCGGCTGTCGTCTACGACTCAACGACCGGCACGACCAAGCTGGTCAACACTCCTTCCGTGGTTTACGGACCTTCAGTATGGAGTTCGAGTTCAACCGTATTGGCTAACTCTGTTGTATGGGGTCAAGCGGCGCTCGATGGCAGTTCGATACTCTTTGCCGAATCCGTTGTCTGGGGGCAATTAGACGACAGTGCCTGCAGCGTGGTCTGGGGAGAAAGCGTAGTTTGGGGACAGCTCGACGACGATAACAGTCAGTTCTAGCTGAGCTAGAGAAACTCATATGAAAAGCGAAAGGAGGTCACAAATGAAAATCTCTAGAGCAGCCCAGTTCTTCATCGCTCTCGTCATCCTCGCTGGCCTCGCAGTGCTGGCTAACGCAGCCATGCACGCCCAATCGGCCGATCGTGTGCGCTTTGTGTCGTTCCTTCTGGTAGGCTGCCTGGCAGCGCGGTTGAAAGTGAAGCTGCCCGGACTCACTGGAAGCATGTCAGTGAATTTGCCGTTCATCCTGGTCGCAGTGGCCGAGATGAGCGCGTCGGAAGCTCTAGCGGTAGCGTGCTTCTCGACTTTCGTTCAGTGCCTGCCGCGGGCAACGCAGAAGTTCAACACGGTGCAGGCGATCTTCAACTTCAGCAACATGGCCCTGGCAGTGGGAGCCACGCGCATGATGTTCGGCTCGCCGGCGCTCAACAACATGACTGGTTCGCAAGCGTTGTTGCTGGTGCTGGCTGCGGGTGCGTTCTTCGTAGTGAATACCATGCCCGTTGCCATTGTTATCTCGCTCACCGAAGCGAAGAGCGCTGTGAAGACTTGGGGCGACCTCTTCCAACTCTCCTTCCCATACTTCGTAGCTAGCGCGGCGATCGCCGGGTTAGTTCTCGCGGCAACGGTGAAGGTCGGCTGGCAGGTTCCGCTGTTCGTGCTGCCGGTAATGTTCGGAGTCTTTCACTCCTATAGACGCTACTTCGATGGCTCCATGGAATCGGCTCCGGTACCGGCAGTAGCGGGCCGTGCCGCGGCTGTGGCGGGAAACTAGTTCGGCGCAAGAAAAAACTGTGTTGACCCTGCAAAGCGAAGGGGCAGCCCCTGAGGGCTGCCCCTGATCCAAAGACAGATATAGAGAAAGAATCCTCAGTCCAGGTCCAAGCTAACTACCGACGGACTAGACACTCCGGACGAGTCATCTGCCGGGTTCTATAAATGGCGATGTCAAGAGCAAACACTTCTCCTGATCAGATCGGAGAGAGGTGCTCGGCATCGCCATTTATAGAACCCGGCAAATCCAGAGGTTGCGAAGAAAAATAGCTGGCATCGTGCTCGATCCTTCAGGCATCGCCCCGCGAGCTACCACAGGCAAGCGGTGACTCGCAGTCCCGAGATTTAATTGAATTTTTGCTGTTCGTATTCCTGCTCTTTGGAGTATCTTGTCCGCTTACCATTGAGCTACTCCATGCAGGTCAAAATAAATGGAGAGCCGCAGAAGTCCTTTGAGCAGTTCCAGGAGACGTTCAGGCAGGCGTTTGGGGACATAACTCCAGACGTGGACAAGTGGCTCCGGTTCGCGAATTTCTCTAACGATTCCTTGGACGACACTCGACGGACGACGCGGCATAACAGTACGCATTCCGTATCGGAATAGTACCGAGTCAGGATGCCCTTGGCACAATACTGTCCGCCACCGGAGCCGCAGCCGACGTGCCACGTACAACCCGAGTCACCTTGACACTCGCAGTGCATCACCCCAAATTCAGCGCGTGACTATCCTGCTTGTCTGTGCAAACGAAGAACGACTGAACCGACCTGAAGGACGCCATTCACTCAGTAGGATTTCGTCTCATTGCGGCACATGGCCTCGATGAGGCTTGGACAAAGACTGACTTCTTCGATTTCGGTGCAGTAGTGATCGATTATGAGCTGAAGAATGCCATCGCTCCTTCAGCGTTCCGGCAGCGGTTCATTACTCTGAACTTGCACGAAGATGCTGCACCGGAAAACGTCGTAATGGAACTGACGAATCTGTTCAGGCTCGGTTCGGAGTTGGTGCAGTAGATTCTCTTCTTTCAGCGCCAAGACTTTCTGCTGGCCTTGGAGGCTACGAGAAATATTCCCTCGCGTTCCAATTGGAGTTACACTTTTGCCCCATCAAACCACGAATCGTTGACTGAGCTGCCCGGGACTCGGAGGTACAAAGATGATGCTGTCATCGTCTGGCCCTCAATCGAACCAGCCTCGCTTAAATTTCGCGCGCTACACGCTACTGGGCCTAGCTTCTGCAAGTCTGCTGCTGGTGATTATTCTCTATCCAGCTTTCGCCAAGGCGAAGAAGAGAGACGACGGCATTCACAGGATCAAACACATTATCGTCATCATGCAGGAGAACCGATCGTTCGACAGCTATTTCGGAACGTACCCTGGGGCGGAGGGATTCCCGATGGAAAGTGGTGTGCCGTCGGTATGCAATCCTGATCCGAAGAATGGAGGATGCATCAAGCCATACCACGATTCCCAGGACGCCAATGGCGGCGGACCACATGGGGAAAAAGCCGCTCTCGCCGCGATCGACGAAGGCAAGATGGACGGCTTTGTTGCGCAGGCTGTCAGTGCGACGGCAGCGCCGCGGGGCAGAAGGGGTTGTCTGCCTGGAAACAGTCCGGTTTGTGATCCCTCGTCACCTTCCGACGTAATGGGCTACCACGATGAGGGGGAGATCCCTAATTACTGGGCGTACGCGCGAAAATTCGTGCTCCAGGACCATATGTTCGAGCCGAACGCGTCGTGGAGCTTGCCCGAACATTTATTCCAGGTCTCTGGGTGGTCGGCTTTCTGCACCGAGCATGACAAGCCCGAGAGCTGCACGAATGCTCTGCAAGCTCCGGGGATACCCCCGGATTTCGGTGGTCGAACGAATGCTGCCTTCGGAGGTGAAGCCCGGAATGGTCCACCTGGCACGCGGCCCATTTACGCCTGGACCGATCTCACTTATCTACTGCACAAAAATCACGTAAGCTGGGGATATTACGTGGTGAAGGGAACGGAACCGGATTGCGAGGACGACTCACAAGTTAACTGTCCGCCGGTAAAACAAAACGCCAGAACACCCGGTATTTGGAATCCACTTCCGTATTTCGACACGGTTAAGAACGACGGCGAGCTCGACCGAATCCAGCCCATTGAGAACTTTTATGAGCAGGCGCGCAAGGGAACGCTGCCTCAAGTCGTGTGGGTTGTTCCCTCGGGTGAAGTCAGCGAGCATCCGCCTGCGCTGGTGAGTGTCGGGCAGGCTTTCGTAACCGGCCTCATCAACGCAGTGATGAAAGGTCCAAATTGGAAAGACTCTGCGATCTTCCTGGCTTGGGATGATTGGGGCGGTTTTTACGATCATGTTGTGCCCCCCAAGGTGGACGAGAATGGATATGGTCTCCGCGTGCCAGGATTGGTGATTTCCCCTTTTGCCAAAGGCGGGTTTATCGATAAGCAGACGCTGAGCTTTGACGCCTACCTGAAATTCATCGAGGACGATTTCCTGAATGGAATGCGACTCGACCCAAAAACCGATGGCAGGCCGGATCCACGCCCAACCGTGCGGGAAAATGCACCGCAGCTCGGTGACTTGGTCAATGACTTTGATTTCAATCGCAGACCGCTGCCACCTCTAATCTTGCCGGAGCACCCGAAAACGGATCTAGTTGCTCCACAGTGAACACGAAGACACAGTCAAGGAAAGATGTGGCACCCGGGCTGTCTGCGGCGCCTCTGTGAGTCAACCATCGATTGCACGTCATTACTGCTTGAGAGAGAATGACACGCGGAGGCCACCATCATGGTTCACACAGTAATTGATGGAACGTTTCGGCAAACCAATTTGACCAACGAATCTTCCGAGTATCTGGCCAAGCGCGCGGAGCTTCGCCTTGCCGAAATCGAGCTCATGCGTCAGCGCGAACGTGTCGCTGAGCTGCGCCGCAGTCTTCCGGAAGGTGCTGCTGTTCAGGACTATCAATTTGAAGAGGGTCCACGTGACCTCAACGCTGGTGATGCGCCTGTGCGCACCGTCCGACTCGGCGAACTCTTCACCAAGCCCAATCGCTCGCTGGTCGTCTATCACTTCATGTTCGGAAAGAGGCAGACGAAGGCTTGCCCCATGTGCACCGCATGGCTCGACGGTGCGAATGGTGTCGCCCATCATCTCGCTCAGAATCTTGACTTCGCTGTTGTCGCTGCCGCCGATCTCCCGACGCTGCGCTCGCACGCGCGCGAACGGGGCTGGGACAAGCTGCGCCTCCTTAGCGCCGGCAACAATACTTTCAAATACGACTTAGGCAGCGAAGACCGCGAAGGCGGTCAGGACTCAACCGTTTCCGTTTTCACGCGCGACGCCAAGGGTACCGTGCGTCACTTTTACACAGCGCATCCCAGGATGGCGCCCGACATTCAGGAGCGTGGCATCGATCTACTCACTCCTATCTGGCACTTTATGGACCTCACCCCGCAAGGCCGAGGCAGCTGGTACGCCAGCCTTGCTTACGGTACCAAAGTCCAAGCCGCCTAGTTCACCTCGAGCCAGTCTTAAAACAGGAACGACCATTTCAGCACAGGGTCTACGCGTGCATTACCGTACGGGTCGAGGCTAGTCAGATCTTGCTCTTGGTTCTGCGCAATGGACTTGATCAGATCGTTAGCGCCATGAATACGTCTCAACTTTCTTGCATGACGCAGGATTTAAGTCCATTGCAGAGAATCAAAAGCAAGATCAAAACCACGAGTCGTCGACACCCTTCTCTCCCATCCTCTCCGCCGCGGCAGACGGAGGATAGCGCACCCTCTTTCCGGTTCATTAAGGGAAAACAAGTCGAAGGCCGGGGCACCCAGCGTCCAACGAATCGTTCGTAGGGCTTCTAAACGCAATGTTTCCGAACGCGAAATCAGAGTCAGTTTTTTCACACCTTCCAGACGAGACGTTCCCGTTATTCTCCTGAGGATTTCGAGAGACAACGCTCCGTCTGTCCGGTTTCTTGTCATTGCCATGTCAGGCTGCGGCCTTTGCCTGTTTGGCGATGCCTTGGAACTCCAGCGGGAGATGGGCATCGACCAACGAGGCACCGCCGTCCACGTCGATGAGTTGACCTGTGATCCAGGAGGCCCGTTCGGAGCAGATCAAGGCTACCGCGTTGCCGATGTCGGCTGGGGTACCGAGACGACCCATTGGAGTCCATCCGCGCTCCTGCCAATCACGAAGACCATTTTGGAACGCTTCGGGCAGGCTGTTCAGAACGCTGTCTTCGATCCAGCCGGGGCTGATGGTGTTCACGGTGATGCCTCGGCTCGCCAGAGCTACTGCGAAGTAGCGCACCAAGACTTCCATTGCCGCCTTTGCAGCGCCCATCGCTACCCAGGGCTGCCAGCTTCCAAAGCGTCCGCCGGGCGCGAACGAGATCGCGACGATGCGTCCGCCAGTCGACATAATGGGAGCCGCCTCGCGCACGGCCACAAGGAAAGCTTTGGCCTGGGAATCGATGGCGGTGTCCCACTTGTCGAGCGTGATCTCCATCGGAGCCTGGTAGAACGTCGCAGCTTCGGGGCGCGCGTTCGCGACGAAGATATCCAGCGACTTGAATTCGGAGCGAACCTGCTGAAACATGCGGCGGATTTCTTCCGGCTTGGATACGTCCGCCTGCACCAGAATTCCTGAAGAGCCGAGTTTCCGGATTTGGTCCAGCGTTGCCTGCGAGCCTCCAGGTTCCGGTAGTAATGAACGGCGACGCGCGCGCCTCCTTCCGCCAATTTCAACGCAATGCCGCGGCCGATCCCGCGTGAGCTTCCGGTGATCAGAGCAGTCTTTCCCTCAAAACACATAAACACCTCCGAATTGCGCGCAGCATGTTAGTTCGCTGAAGGAGCTCCGTCAAATGGGGAGGGTGCTAAGCTCCGGAGCTTCTAGCAAACTAGCGGACAGTCATCCGTTGTCCCCGGTTGTCCTTGTCTCGGCCGGGTGTGTTGTAGTCAGATTGTCATTGATTCGAATCGGGAACCTACTCCAACAAATGGAACTGAGGAAATCATGAAATGGACACGTTCTCGTAACCCACCCTTGAAAACCGCAAGGGTAGGGCACCCGGCCAAAGGAATCCTTAAGGTACTTAATAAGGTCCGGCTTGGAAATCGCATGCGCGATTCCCACATCTGCACACCAGCGGCTACTACGGATTTGATGATTTCTGCCAGGTCTGCTGGCGAACCATGAGATGGCACAACGGTCGAACCCGGCGCTCTCCAAACCTGTATTGGGAAGAAGTCTTCCAAGACTGCCTAATTAAATAGGAAGAGAGCGCAGCGCATTCCATCATGGCCAGGAGCCTTGTGCTCCAACAAAGGCCGTATACATTTGCGCGGACCAACCTGTCACTTCATTTTTCGCTTGCGACACAGCGGCGGACCATACATTCCGGATGGCCGACGACTCGTTCAGAATCGGCGGATTCGCTGCGGAACGAAACTTCCTAGATGCCCGTTTATGGCCAACTTCCTGTTTGCCGACAAACCAGTCAGAACTCGGCACCGCGCCGTCCGTAGACTAAGGTCGGGCGGTTCCCATCAGTCGCGCGATCGCACGGCTGAGCTGCTGCCACCACCGAAGCCAATCTCCCGTCTTCGCTTAACCAAAGAACGATCTTTGACGTGCGTGAACAACTAAAACCGGGTTGACAGCTCACCACACCGCGAGCATAATTCGAACGGTTTTTTGGCCGAGCCCTCGGCCCGTTGTTAGATTTTTCACTCTGTCTCCTCGCCTCATCGATGGGTGGTCGTCTCCCACTTTGAAACGTGCCCACGGCAGGCGATACAAATCTGATCCGGTATCGCGAACTACCGAGCCGTGAGAGTGAACGGCCACAATGGGAATTCCGGCACAGTTGTTTCCGGAATAGGGGTTGGCTTTGAACAAGCCATTCAATTCGATACCTCAGAATAGGAGAAAACGCCATGAGCCGAAGAAGAAAGAAGATCGTCTCTGTCGCTGTCTTGTTGGCAGGATTCCTATTGACGCTGCCCGTCCGCGCGCAGTTCTTCAAGCAAACAAACCTGGTTTCTGATATTTCAGGTATGGCTGTGGTGCAGGACTCGAATCTCGTGAATCCGTGGGGCGTGTCCCACAGCAACGGCAGTCCGTTTTGGGTCTCAGACGCGGGAAAGTCGGTAGCGACTCTTTACTCAGTCAATCCAACCACTGGCGCAGTGACGGCGAATTCACTAATCGTGAACGTTCCTGTTCCCTCAGGACAGATGTTCAATGGTGTTGCCACTGATTTCACGGTCACTTCCGGGACCTCCAGCGGAGCGTCGGTCTTCCTCTTTGCAGGACTAAATGGGAACATTTACGGGTGGAGTCCGGGTGTCCCGCCGCCGGCCCCTTCCCATCAAGCCCAACTCGGAGCAACCGGATCGATGCCAGCGGCGTACACGGGACTCGCGTTAGGGTTGCGATCCGGGGTCCAATTCCTTTATGCGGCTAATGCAGCCGGCAACCGCATTGATGTTTGGGACCACACTTTTGCCAAGGCGACGCTCCCCGGCACTTTCACCGATCCGAATCTCCCGGCCGGCCTCGTCCCGTTCAATATCGCCAATATCAACGGCGACCTCTACGTTAGCTATACACCGACAAACCCAGAGGCGGTCGGGTCCGGTGCCATCAATGTGTTCAACACCGATGGCAATTTCATCAAGCGATTTGCCACCGGCGGAACGCTTCTCGATCCCTGGGGTATGGCGGTCGCCCCGGCCGATTTCGGCAAGTTCAGCAACGCGCTTCTGGTCGGCAACTTTAACACTGGAATTGCTGCTAGCGGCCCGGGCAACATCAGTGCTTTCAGTCTTGCGCCCGGAGCAGACAACGGCAAATTTCTCGGATTGCTAGAGGGGACCGACGGCAAACCGCTGTCGATTGATGGCCTCTGGACATTAATTTTCGGCAACGACAAGGCTGGTGGCAATTCCAGCGTCTTGTATTTCTCCGCCGGCATTCAAGCCCAGCAGCACGGACTCTTCGGCAGCTTGTCGACATGTCATGGACCAGTGATTAGCGGTGCCTCTGCTAGTCCCAATGTGCTTTGGCCGCCCAACAACAAGTTCGTCCATGTGACGATCGGCTACTCCGTCAGCGACGACTGTGATGCGGCTCCCGCTTGCTCTCTCAGCGTGACGGCAGCAGATTCCGGTGGCGGTATTAACAACACAGCCGACTCCTCCATCGTGGTTGATGCCCACAGGGTGGAGCTACGCGCGTCACGCAATGGAGGCGGCGACGGGCGTCTGTACACTGTCGAAATCTCCTGTAAAGACAAACTGCCCCTCTCATCGAGCGTGACGGTGACAGTCACGGTACCGCACGATCAGGGCCATTGACTAGCGTGTTGCGAACGCTGCGCATCAACAGGAGCCATAAATCATGACTGCCAACTTCGGTTTCAAACTGAATGCTGATGAACCCGAAGAACTTCGGCCAACCGGCGCACGGGTAGACCCAAAAGGGAACCGCCCGGGAGAATAGTTCCCGAGACGGGGGTTTGATTCGCAGTTTTCTCAGCGCAGGATCGTTGTATCGCAATACGTGGCATCTGAACCTAGCGGACATCCAGACTGCTTCGACTGCTGGAACCGGTTTGCTTTGAACTCAGCGGGCTTTTCTAGATACATGAAATGGCCCACATCTTCCAGAGGGCAAAAATGAGGAATGGTCGGGGAGAGAGGATTTGAACCTCCGACCCCCTGGTCCAGAACAAAGGAAATCAGCCAAATAGTTGATTTTTCGATCCATCTGGGTGGTGCTTCTTCGCGCTTCTATTTGCCCGGGTTGATCTCGGAAGCGAAGGCTTCTGCTGGCGGACTGGAATGGTTCATATGAAGAATTCGCCACTTGCCTTCACTTTTCTGGCATAACGCCGTGCCGCGGGCGACGATCACTTGATGGGCCACGGCGATGCGCAAATCGTATTCGACCCAAATGGCCTCGCCCAGAGGATGATGGGCGCGCGGCGTAATAGCGAGCTGTGCCGGCGGATGCTGTTGGAAATATCGTTGTCTGTAGTAGTTCATGGCTGCGTCGCGCCCGTAAAAGTCTCCAGCCACGGTGAACAGCACAATGTTCGGATCTAAGCAGTCGGAAAAGGCTCCTTCATCTGCGCGATTGAATGCCTGTTCACAGCCTACGAGTTGCTCATGCAACTCATCGACGCGTGCCTTGGTGCTTTCCGTACCCACAAGGAGTCGCGCAGCCGACTCCTTTAGGTCGACGGTGGCTCCCAGCTTCACCAACAAATCGATCCCAAAGATACCGTCAATCTGCCGGCCACAAGCACGCCCAATCGGCGATAGATCGATTGCAGGCAGTTTCAGATTCTTGAAATGATGCTGACCCACAGCCAGATCGCCGATGACGATTTGCTGGGCATTGGTCTGAGCGGTTCCGGTCCAGGAAGTGACTGAAATCCTTTGTGCATCTCCATGCGGAAACGATTTTAAGTTGAGCATAGATGTCGCCCCGGTATCCACGAGCAAGAGGAACTTCATTCCGGCGATGCTGCTTTGCACGACCGGGAGGCGGTCACAGGTCTCGAGCGGAATCTCCTCGGCCTGCATGCACGAAGCAAGGCCGGCGATCATAAGCAGCGGAACAACGAGTCGGGGCATGAGAGCCTCCGGAAGCAGGACCAAGTATCTCACAAAAACGAACGTTCGTGCTATTATTTGGCAACGAGCTACATTTTTCGCATGCGATCCTCCGCATCAACGCAAACACGCGCCAACCTACCCAAGGGTCAGCGGACGCGAGAAGGCATACTGCGTGCTGCAGTTGACCTGGCCTCTGTTGAAGGTTTAGAGGGATTGACGATCGGGCGCTTAGCCGACGAACTCAAGATGAGCAAGAGCGGCCTGTTTGCTCACTTTGGCTCCAAAGAGGACTTGCAACTGGCAACTGTAAAGACGGCGCGCCAGATCTTCGTCGACTATGTCGTCCACCCGGCTCTAGCTGAATCGGCTGGGATGCCACGATTGTGGAGCCTATGCGACCGCTGGTTGAGCCATGTTGAGCGCAAAGTGTTTGCCGGAGGCTGCTTTTTTACTGCAGCATCATTTGAATTTGATAGCCGGCCAGGCGCGGTTCGCGAGGCGATCGTAGAAGCCATGCAAGCTTGGTTGAATACGCTTACTCGCGCAGTTGAAGACGCGAAGAAGGCCGGGCACATCAAGGCCGATATCAACGCGGCTCAGTTCGTGTTGGAAATCTATTCTATGGCTGTGGGAGCACACTGGGCCTTGCAGTTGCTAGATCAAAAAAAGGCGATATCGACAGCACGGGAAACGATATTGGCACGCATCAGTTCCCTTGCCACCCGACGCTGCCCGCCTTTGAAAATTGCTGGCTGATGATCGAAGGAGACGATTCAAACTCTCGCTGCAAAGGGAAACGAGGACCGTCCTGACGACCCCGTTCTCATCGTTGCCGTTATTGTGGTCCTCTGCTTTAGCCCCTCAACTCGTGGAAGGCCGCTTCAAGAGACACGGCTGCGGCTAGACTACCAATGGAGTGAATGACGGGCAACCCGGAAGTAATCCGTTTCGAGAAAGGCAGTCTTCACTTGAATGTTGAAACCCTCCACGGGCCAGAAGTCGGCTTCTGGTCCTCGAAGCCCGTTTCTGGATAGCTTATGGTTTGCCGACAACTCACGAAGGAACCGGGAACCTCCGGCGCTTGTGAGCGGAATGGGGATTTTTCGCTAATTGACGCACTAGATTCCCTTTGTGTTATACCTCGCTATTCCGGCTTGTCGGTCGATGGAGGTTTTCTATGTTGTCTTCGACGCGCGTTCTTCCTGTTCTGTTCCTTTCGCGCAAGTTGCGAATCCGTTCTCTGCTGCTGGCGATCACGTTGGCAGCCTGCGTTCCTTCTGGAGCTGGCGCCAGCCATTCCCTCTCCGTGACCCCGGACGGAGCTGACCAAGCCGTGCGCGCGTTCATGCAAACCGTCGCCCATTCCGTCACTCAGGATGGCCCCACGGCTTGGATCAAGTATTTCGATGCGAGTCCCGCATTCTTTATGGCCGTCAACGGCCAGATGGCCTTCCCGAATACTGCCGCCGCACAGGACGGTACTCGCAAGTTCGCCCAAACCATCCGTCACATTGAATTGAAGTGGGGAGATGATTTGCGCGTCGATCCACTCACCAACGAGTTCGCCGTGGTCGCGGTCTCATGGCGCGAGATTCAAGTCGACACCGCCGGGCACAACGTTACCGAAACGGGGTACTTTACCGGGCTTGCAGAGTATCGCGAGGGACGCTGGCAGTTCCGCGACGCTCACTGGTCTTCGCCGGTTTCCTCCCAGTAGTCTCTGACGGTTCGGCAACGCCGCGCCCGGCGTTCGCAATCGAGGCCGCGAACAAGCTCGCTACACGATGCTCGGGCGATGAAGATCGAACAAATCAAAGTTCGCTTCTTCGAGCAACTAACGCTGTCAGGGCGATAGCGCTCATTGACGATGAGTGTAATGGCGATGTTACGCCAACCATGAGTCTGCGGTGTCAAATAGGACGAGCAGCACTCATCGGAAGTTGTTCTCGACCATCTTGTTTTCGATGACGATGCAGTAAAGCTTTTTCCAAGTTCTCTGCCAACGCCATCCTTTCTCTGTGCCGGGGGCATTACTCTCGATATATAACGTCGCCGATTCAGCAGACAGTGGTTCGCCGCAACGCGGACAACGTGGTGCTGCACCTCTTCTGAACTGACCACCGCAGTCGCACGGGTCCAGGTAAGGTTCCATCGCGGAACACATCTCTTCATAAGGTGGGCAGTTCGGCAGCTTGGGCATTCGCTTGTCCAACACCGAAAGAATCGCGGTTTTTCCGCAGGCGTCGCAGTAGGCGTAAATGGAATCATTGAAGCCTGAATGAATGAGGTAATAGCCGAAGTGGCCGTGGCAGTGTTCGCAGTTACCGACGCTACGCTCTCTTGCCATCAATTCCCGCAACTCACGCCTCAGTTAATGCAAACAGGCGATTACGCTCATTGAGCGGTTTTGAGTGAAATGGCGATTTATCAACATCTATGGACTGAGCGGGTGAAGAGTGTCGTGCTCACCTGATTACTAGCGGGAAGCTGACGACAACCGATTTATCATGATCGTCGGGGTCATAGCGCAACTTGATAATGCCGCCAGCGCGTGTGTCCGGCTCGTCAAAAGAATCAAACCAATGCCAAAAAAAGCCTGAGTGTTGACCGGACGGTGTTGAGTAATAGTAGACGATTTCTTCCCGCCGATTAGAAGCGTCGGAGTTGACTTGATATACGGTTCCTTCGGCTTGCGGCCACGTCGCACTGATTGCAAGATCGCGGTTCCATCGTTGCCTGTACAGCTTCCTCTTGATGGCATTGATAACTGCGTCAATCCATTGTTCCCAAGGTAGAAGTGCAAGTCCAGCCACTTAATCTCTCCTGCGTTTGCATGGTAGCCGAAGATAACTGTCTGGAACAGGCGTTTACGCTCAAGGCCCCAATTGGCTAATCGAGGTTCTGGTCGAGTGACGGGCAACACGGAAGTTATTGCTGTCCAGAAGTCCGCTTCTGGGAAGTGATCACAATTGCTCCTGGTTGAAGGGCCATCCAGAAACTATGTGTTGCAAATACCGACGCGACCGGCGCTTGGGTTGGTAACCCAAAGGTCTATCTCAGTTCGATTGCGACAAGCGGTCCTGTAAGTTCGCACGCGGAAATACGGATTACTTCCGAGTTGCCCGTAATCCGCCCGGTACATCACTCCGCTATGCCGACTTCTAGTACCAATCCGGCCGGACGCTTTGGAGGCTGAACTTTGGGGGCTCAGTCTGTTCAACGTCGGTGTCTAGTGCTACATACATGCGCGGGACTTACCGCGCTGTTGAAGATTTCGAAAAAAAATATCCTCTGCATTTTTTAAAGCGATCAATCCTTGTCGTCTTCCCGAAAGCCCTGGCTCACGAACACCGCAGTTGTCAATTCAGGGACGGTCACTGTGCCGCTATTGGCATAGGTTGACTGCTTGACGACGCTGTCGCTCGACGCCCGTAGAGCCGGATGAAGTTGGAGATTCAAGTTCTTCAACGCGTCGTTCTGGAAAATCTGCGTTTGCGTGCTGCCATTGAAGACGACGACGATTGTTTTTGCGCCAGGATTGTGCAGCTTCATCACGATCAATCCAGGAATCTGGCTCGGCCCGGTATTGAGGAACTGCAGGTTGGCCTGGATTTCCGCGAGCGTTCCCATCCGGAAAAGGTTTGACGAGTTGCGTATACGCAACAACTCCTGGAACCACTCCCGGCTGCTGGCGATCTCATTGGGTCCCGGACGGATTGCGGCATCGGCTAAAAGTGGCTGCTCAATCGGCCAATCCGACCCGTTGTCGGTTTGAACGGGTAGACCCACTCCCCAATTATCGGCCTGATAAGTGAAATCGAGGCGGTTGAACCAGTCGCCGGAGTTGTAGCTGTTCTTGTCCATCGATTTCGATCGCAGCAAGTCATCGCCTGCGAGAAAGAAGGGAACTCCCTGCCCGAGAGCGACCAGGCTCATGGCTAGGTTCTGACGCCGGACCCGCTGATCGAGAGAGTCCGAAAGCGGCGACTTCAGTTGCACAGCATCGAAGAGCGTCTGGTTGTCATGTACCGAGGCGTAGTTGATTGATTCAATGGGAGTGGCCCCATAGCCCGTCGGCTGGCCCTGGTAGTCCACTTGTGCTCCGGTGACGGTATCTCCGTTGCTGTCAGTGAACTGGAAATCGCGCAAGTTGCCGGCAAGTCCAACGCGCACCCAATCGGCCTCATGCAGCAGCCGTGCCTTCTGTGTCGATTGATCTCCGAACGAGAAATTCGGGTTGGGATCAGTAAACAGCCCTGTGGCAAAGCCCTGCTCGCGAAGGTCGCCGAATGGATTGCCGCCGCGGATTCCGTCCCGAATGCGGTCATTGAACGATCCGATGCCATTGCCATAGAGATTCACTTGTGACGCATTGACGAAGAACGCGTTGTTTGCGACCTCCCCGAAATTGAAACCTTCGCCGTACAGATAAATCTTGCTGCCGTCCACGCCGTCTTTCTGCATGGTTAGCCCGCGCAATGCCTGCTGAATGCGTTGCATCGTGGGAACAGAATGGAAGCTCATGATGTCGAAGCGGAAGCCGTCGATCTTGTATTCCTTCGCCGAAGTGACCAGGGCATCGATCATCAGCTTCTCCATCATGACGTGTTCGCTCGCCGTATCAGGACAGCAACTGCCGCTGTAGATCTGTCCGTCGGGATTGAGGCGGTAGTAGTAGTTGGGAACGATCTGATCGAAGACCGACTTCGGATCCTGCCCTGCCGCGCTGGTGTGATTGAACACTTGGTCCAGAACCACGCGCAGCCCGGCCCTGTGCAGCCCCATGACCATCGCGCGATATTCTCGGATGCGATCATCCGCATTCACCGCATAACTTCCCTCCGGCGCAAGGAAATGCCATGGATCGTATCCCCAATTGAAGCCGTCCTGGTCCTTGACCTTCTGCACTGCGGCCTGCTGTTGAGCGGAATCCGGAGCGAACGTTGTGAGATCGCCGGGATCCTTCCAAGTGGACTTGTCTTCGTTGACGCTGGCAATATCGAAACTGGGAAGCAGGTGGACTGCCTTCAGGCCCGCCTTTGCGAGCTGCCGGAGATGGCGCATGCCATCGGAGTCAGGGTTTGCAAATGCCAGATACGTTCCCCGCAGTGCCGCGGGCACGCTCTCATCACTTGCGCTGAAATCCCGTATGTGCAGTTCGTAAATGGAGAGATCGTTCAGCCGCTTGAGTTGGGGTGCACGGTTACCATCCCATCCCGGCGGCTCGAGCGCATGATCTTCCAAGTCCACGATCTGGCTTTTTTGACTGTTCAGCGATAGGGCTAACGAGTACGGGTCGGTAACCAAGTTTTCCAGAATCTTCTGCGCGGATGGAACGTACACGTGCACATCAAAGAGGTAGTACTTGTTCTTCCATGTCGAATTGCCGAGCGCAGACCAGACTCCGTTCTCTTCTTTCATCGGAATTGTGGCGGAGGGCACGGTCTGATTTGCGCTGTCGAACAATTCCAATGCGATGGACTGTGCGGTCGGAGCCCAAACTTTCACAGCGATCGATCCGTGCTCGATTACCGCGCCCAGGGTGCCCTGATAGGCAAAGAGATCGTCGAGCATCCCATATGTCTGGACCTGCGTCACGTACACCAGTTGTCCGGAGCCGTTCACGCCATAGACGATGAGTTCACCTTTCAATGCGCTGTCGACCACTGAAGCTTCCAACGCGGGCAGGTGAAATACGCGATAGCCATGCAGTTGCGGGAATTCCGCCAACTGCTGCGGCGTGAGCCCTGCAGCATCCTGGGTCAGTGCGTAGGTGGTCCCGCCGCTGACTCCCGAAGTGCTAAGCACGAGCGACGCGGTTGGATCACTCGCGAGCGAGTAAGTGTTGCCTGCTTGCACGGCGGAAGGTGGCAGCGCGATTGTGGAGCTATCGATCCAAACCGCCTGCAGTCGCCCGAGGAGTCCTGCAAGCAACTGCGCTCCGGTTGGCTGAGTGGTAAAGATCGTAGTGGAGCCGGAGATGATCCATATCTCATGCCCTTGCGTCTGCGGATTGACGTGCTGATCGGGGCCGGGGTCCTTCTCTCCGCTACGATGGATGATGAATCCGAGATCGGTCGCATTGGCAGTAAGTCCAACATCGAAGAAGATTCCGTAGCTGTCAATCCCGCTCGGTTGCACCGGCCCATCGCCGAAATCATTAGTGTTCTCAGTGGTATTACCGAACGCGTAAACCGTCCACCCAGCATAGACTCCGTCCGTGCGGTGGTAATGAATGCGTTCATGGTCGGCGGCTACCGGACCCGGTGCGGCTATGGTGGGCTGGATAGCGTAGATCGTGGTGGAACCCGAAATCACCCAGATTTCGCGCCCTTGCGTCTGCGGGTTTACGTGCTCGTCCGGGCCGGGATCTTTCGACCCGCCAAAATGAATGATGAATCCCAGATCGGTAGCGCCGGATGTGAGTCCGACGTCGAAGTACACGCCATAACTGTCAATGCCCGCGGGTTGAAGCGGCCCATCGTTGAAGTCACTGGTGTTTTCAGTAGTGTTGCCAAACGCAAATAGCGTCCAGCCAGAGTAAGTGTTGTCGAAGCGGTGATAGTGGATGCGCTCCTTGTTCGCAGCCACGGGCCCGGGCTGAGGTATTACAGGTTGGCTCGTATAAATCGTAGTCGAACCAGAGATAACCCAGATCTCATGTCCTTGGGTTTGTGGGTTCACGTGCTGATCGGGGCCAGGATCCTTTGCGTTGACAAGATGGATAATGAAGCCGAGATCCTGGGCATTCGGTTTTAGACCAACGTCGAAATATGCGCCAAAGCTGTCGGTTCCTGTGACTTGCACCGGGCCACCATTGAAATTTCCCGTGTCTTCTGTCGTGTCATTGAAGGCGTAAACAGTCCAACCCGCGTAGTTGTTATCGAAGCGGTGGTAATGGATTCGCTCGACATTGGAGGGTACCTGCGCTTGCGCCGCTGGCAAACCCAACAACAAAGAGACTGGCAATAGGAGTAGAAGGACGAATCTGCGTTTCACGGTAAGATCTCCGGGACAGGAACTGTGCTCTCAGCCTTTTGCTGACTTGCAATTCAAGCGTGAGAGGCTGATTCGGCGCGAGTTATCCTAGCCGGAAGTGGGAGATTCGTCCAGCGAAACGCGGCTTGGTTGGCGAAGCAACTAGTCGCATCCTCCCATCGTTTATCAATGGCTCAAGTCACTCGTGGATTGTCGGCACCCTTCCACAATCCTTGCTCTGTCCGAATTGTCGGCCATCCGGAAATTGAGTTCCTGTGTTGGTAACGCACAGCTAGCAGAGTTCGTCTCGCATGCTCCGACTGCTGCCGGAGACAAACGCTACTTGGCGCTTGCCGACCTCGCTTGGAACTGCAAAGGAAAGAAGAAGCGCAAGGGTGCAAGTGCTTAATCCGAATGGGGCGGCGGGTAAAATTTTGAAAAGGCGCATGTTGTCCTTCCCCGACGTTTTTGAGAAGGCTATTGGGTCGTGGATTGGGCGAGTTCCAAAGTAAGCGGGACCTCCACTTCAATGGTGGTCCCAGCGTTCGGTCTGGAGTGAATGCCGACTTTTCCGTTCACCAATCGTGTTCGCTCACGAATGCTGATCAACCCAATTCCATCGCCCTTCAGCTCTTCAGTATCAAATCCGACACCGGCATCGTGGACGGACAAGTACACCCGCTCGTTGCTCGCGTGGAGCGCGACGTCAAACGACTTCACGCCGCTGTGTTCCAAAGCGCTCACCAGCGCCGTCTGCATCACGCGAAATAAGCACAGCGAGATCTCGCGCGGCAGATTGTCCGGAACCGCTTCGTGCGAAAAACGCACTTCCACATGATGTTGTGCGGAGAACTCGCGGCAAAAACTTTGCATGGCGACTACGACGCCCAGATATTCAAGATTGGAGGAGTGCAGTCGATGCGATAACGCTGTGATGCTCTCGGAGACATCCGCTATTTGCTTCAGAAAACCTGCCACTCGGCCGCTAGTTTCTGAAGTCGACCGAGGCGGATTCTGTCTGAACTGATCCAGCGTGACGGATACCAGCGCAAGCTGCTGGTTGATATCCTCATGAAGCTCCCAAGCAATCCGAGTCCTCTCCCGTTCTTGCGCGGCGATGAGTTTTCCTCCAACTTCTGCAAGAGTTTTTTCCGCGAGCTTGTGCTCGGTTACATCTACCACTGAACCGATGTAGCCGGCGAATGAGCCATCGGCATTGATTCGCGGCACGCCGGTATCCATGACCCAACGGTAATCCCCCTCTTTTCGGCGCAGCCGATATTCCAGGGTGAAGGGCTCGCGCCGATCAAAAGCGGTCACATAGCTCTGCATACACTTGTCGAGATCATCCGGGTGAACACCTTCAGTCCAGCCGTCGCCAAGCTCTACTTCCACAGGGCGCCCCGTGAAGTCGAGCCATCGTTGGTTGAAGTATGTGAAGAGCTTGTCTGGGCCGGACATCCAGATCAGGACAGGAGCTGTATTTGTGAGCAAACGAAATTGCTTCTCGCTCTCAGCAAGTTCCGATTCGGCGCGCCCCCTCTTCAACCGCCGCATGACAATCACGCACATTGCCAGTGACTGAGCCAGTAACACCAGTAGGGCGATGAATATGTATTTCTTGTACGCATGCCAAAAGCTGGGCGGCCGATTCAGCACGATACTGCCCGCCGGCAAGGCACTCTCCTTTATTCCCCAATGCTTGAGAGCTCCCCAATCGAACATGTAGGCGATCACTGACTTCTGTCTTGGAATATTCGGCGGTTTCTTGCCATTCAGAAGTTCGAGAGTCATCTCTCCCGCGACGGTCCCTTGGTCGGCGACGCTGGAAAGATAGCCACCTACCTCACCGTGGTTCAGGTAGATGTCAAAAAGACTGAACAGCGGCGCGTTAGCGGCAGTCGTGATCTTTGGACTTGCCTCACCACTGCTCGCGAAGCGGGTTCCTGCTGCGTCACGTCCAATAGCAGTAAAAATTATGATGCTGTGATCGGGCAAGTTGCGCACGCGCTCCAACAGCGCAGGCATTGTGAGATCCAATAGGTACGAAATGTCGCTGTTCTGCTCGTATTGTTTGAGCTGACCTTTGACAACAGCTTCTTGCAATCTGTCGTAATAAGAGGTTCCCCCAATCACGAACACGTGTTCTGTTTTGGGACGAAGAACCAGGGCAACCTTCAAAGTTTCAGCGGCATTTAGGTCCGTTTCGACCCCGGTGAAGTCGTGGTCCAGCTCCGGAACACCGGGCGCGTCTGCATTTGGCAAACAATAGACGATAGGGATCCCAGGAAAAGCCTCTTTGTGCTTTTCAGACATGAATCGAAGAGGCGTCGGACCAACGGTGATGATTACATCTGGCTGACGATTCCTGTATTTGTCAATGATGGATTGACGAAAATGCTGTTGATCGCCCACCTCGGGAAACCAAATCGTGTCGAGGTACTCTTTGTACCACTCGATTCGGTAGGGCGATTTTTGCAGCGCCGCATGGATGTGCTGATCAATAAGGGATATTGCTGGATGTTGAGTCCCAACTTCATTCAAAATCAGTATTCGTCGCGGGGACGGGGTCTGAGCCGGAGCCACGGTCAGAAGGACCAAGATCAATGCGAATAGCCGCGATCCCCGTAACACCCCTTTGGATTGATCTCGGCTCGAAATTTCTCTACGTAAAGATGGCATTTGGCCTTGCAACATCGGAGACAACCTTTGCCCCAAGGTTCCCGAAGAGCTAGAACTTCGTTATTAAGTCAACTCGAGTGCCTCGGAGGTAGGCCCCGCGCATGGCGGCCATCCTATTTTAACCAGCAAGTAGTCGACTTCTGGATGGATTGTCGGCAATCCGGAAGTTATCCAGCGTGTTCAGAGAACCCAACGCATGCCAGCAGAGGTTTGGGGTCTGAACCCAAAGGTCCCTTTCTTTAGTTTAGCCGGACGGACGACGCGCATGAAGGGAGCGGTGCCCCTATCCTTCGCGTCGTTCGAAGGGTGGGGTTACGAAAAGGATGGCGATACGCTTTTCCCGAATTTCGATAATGGAACAGCCATAGAAGTCAAAATCGTGTAACCACCAGTACAGCTAACCCACCCTAACACCAGCGAATGATGGGGCACCCACAGTTCCGTAATGGGAGATCTCTAGAAACACCGAATCAAAAGATGGGCTACCCAGCCGGAACCCTGGGAAGGGCCAGGGGGCCCGGCCTTTCCTCTTTCGGCACAAGATTTAAAAGCATCTGTTCTGGCGGCTAGTGGCTGCAACCAACTCCATCGCTGACCGAAGTCAGAACTCCGGCGGCTGCGGTGACAGTACGGCTGAAGCAGGCGCCGGTGGAGTCGCTGTAGAAGTACTTTTCTGTGCTGCTCTGGTTTTGGTTCCCTGTCACGCCAAACGAAGAATTAAAGAGCAGGGTGTCGCTTGGCATATTGGTCCGCTGCAGGAAGGTAAAGCTGATGGGGTGATTGCCGATGCTGTGCAATTCTCCTCGTGTGAGTCTTTCATCGATACTCGTCGCCTGCGTGAAGGTGCCATCAGGATTCTGGGTAAACGAGAAATTCAGCGCTAACGGATATTCCGCATGCAGGAAAGTATTCTCCTCATGTCCTTCTCCCCTGCGGCTGGTCAGCGAAGAGATCGTTGTCTTCTGGTTGGCATTCTGCACGTCGGGCGTGCCGGTTGGAGTGGTCGCGTTTACACGGAACGTCTGTACGCTGGAGAAGTCGATGTTCTGATTGATTTCAGTTCGTATCTCGACGTGAGCGGTCTTGACGAAGCCTGCAAGTTCGAATGCTCTTGAGGAACTCACGCTCACCGTACCTGTAACCGTGCCATCGGCTGCCGTAGAAAGGTTCTCGACCACACTTGGATTCGCTGTGCCAATCGTATTTGTGGTCACCTCTCCGGTTACCTGAGTCGACGCCGCATCGAGATAGAGCAGCAGCGTCCCGGAAGTCGCAAAGAAATTTCCATTATTGAACACACTGAACGCGATTTGATGCAGCTTGCCATCGCTGAGCGGACCGGCAAATGGCGTGAGATCGACACGGTATGGAGAGAAGTTCAAGGTTTCAATTCCGGGAACGGGGCGCCAGAGAAAAGGATCGATGCCGCCCGTGTAGATCCAGGGATATATGGGAGCCACGCCCGCCGGCTGTCCGTCGATGGCGACCTCTACCTCGCGGAAGGCGGTTGAGCCGCACGACTCCAGTTCACCTGCGACATCATTGGGCACGCAGAAATACCAGAATTCGTCGCCGATTTGGCTTTGCGCAATGATATCGAGGTAGGCACGCTCGATATTCGTGGGAAGAGCGAAGGTGCGCACGTTCTGATCGGCGGGGGAAAAGAGAAATACGCTGCCGCCGTCAGGTCCGCCCGTCATGGGCAGCACGACATCTGCGCTGCGTGGGGGTTGTTGAGATTGCGCCAAAGGATAAAACTGCAGGCTCGCGCTTCCAAACAGCACGCCGGTGAAAGTGCTGTTCACGATGTTGCCGAGATCTGCTCTGCCAGGTTGGGGCACAGTGAAGAGCGCGCTGTAGTCGGTGACATCGCTCTCGACATGCCAGGAGCGGGCCACGGTCCGCGACGGCTCAGGCGTGGTGCCGAAGTAGACGTTTGTCCCGCCGATCCAGACGTTGGCCGTGCGGTCAAACTGACGGCCCGCTGTAACGCTATAGTCCGCCTGAAAGACAACTTTTGCCCAAGGACCCGGGCATTGCGCGGGAGGAGTATATGGGAATGTCTTAGGAGTGAAATCGGCAAACATCAGATTGGAAAACAGCTGAACTGTGCAAGGTTGCGTGCCCGGTCGCGCGATCGGTGGATCGGCTGTGACAGTGTTTGCCGATCCGATCTGCGGAGTACTGGGCGCCGTTCGCGTTTGTGCTGCGCTGCAGACGGACAAACACGCGATCGTCAGGAAGGCGAGCGGAGGTCTGATTGCCAAGAATGAGGATAGACTCATGTTCATGACTCCTTCACAGTGAGATAAGAGAAGAGGCTGTCATCGGAGGCTCCTAAGAATAAACGTCAAAAGAGAACGGCGGCAAGTGCTCGGCCCGTGATCCACGCTTCCTCCCAGGCGGCATCGCATTCGTCGGTGTCCCACGCTTGATCTTTCCCTTAATGACGATGATTCTCGCGCGAGGGATCCAATTTGGCACCCGTGCAGAGAGGACGCTTGCGGTGCCATTTCGGCACTGCGGCTTTAGCTTCACCTCGTCGCGTCTCTCAACGACGGGCAAACGCGCAAACAAATCCGGCAACGTAGAGCAACGTCGCCGCCGAGACTCCGATCAATGGCGCCTTAAACCAGAAGACTCGGGCCAGGACAACATACGCCACCAGCACCAGCAATCCGAGCCCGATCAGGAAATACGACTTTCGCAGCACTTCCCATTGGCACACGACCAGGTAACCATAAAGCAAGCCGAACAGGATCAACGCTATGCTGTGACTGACGTTGAACCCGATCCACGCCTTCCACATCGTCATTTCGCTGGAGATACGAGGTGGAACCTGCTTCATCGCCGTCTCCAGCTGCTCTTCGGTAGGGCTGAAGTTGTGGGTGAAGAACGTGTACTCCAGATGCACGCTCCCGAGGTACAGGATCATCGCAGCAGATGCGCCAATCAGGATTCGCGAGATCATGGTTTCGGCTTCTCGCCGGCGCCGCAAACTGCACTGGCGAAGCTATAGTGTACTGGGTGGAATTCGATGAACCGCAAAGAGATCTGCGTGGCTCTATGACTTCGGCGGCCAGCCGCGGGCAGCACGCGCATTCTTCCTCAAGTACCAGGACCGAATTCTTTTTTGGTACTCAAATACAGATCTCAGCTGAGAAGCGCTTCTGATATGAGAGGCCCTGGACCGGTTTTCGCTGATTGCTGAATGCTGAGTGCTGATTGCTGCTCTCTCTTGTGGCCTGTCACGTCCGTTCGCCAATCTGACGGAGAACTGCCGGCAGTGGAGTATGGACTGCCCCAGAGCGAGGGATGAACAAAGATTCGATGGCGCTGATATTCGATGACGCTCTCCGTGTGCCACATGCGTTTTGCTGGTTTGGAGCTATTCCTGCCCCTGAACTAGATGCGTGGACGCAACGTGCTCAGATCCAACTCCCACCTGATCTGCTTGAATTCTGGCGTATCACTGGTGGCGGAGACCTGTTTGAGTCCGAAACGATACTTCGGCCCAGTGTTGAGAGTGCTCCAAATCAGTGTTTCGTAATCGGTGACGATACCGAATCTTTCAACGAGGCGCTCAAGAAGGAAGGAATGGCGCCGAACCTCTTTGTTTTTCAGAGGGGATGCTTTTTGTCTGCTATCGACCTGCCCACTGCCAAGTACGTGACTCTGTCGTCGACATACGCTCCCCAATCAGAATTCAAGTCTCTGGAGGAATGGTACTTAGAAACGCTGCGACCCGAGTTCGCGCCACGGTATGGGTTGGATTAGTGCTGCAGGTTGAATGAGTGGTCTTGATTGGAATCTCACTCGCAGATGCCTCGACGCGAGTTGTGAAACGCACCTTCAAATAGAGGAGAAGGGTGCGGCACCCGGCAGGCTGGCGATTTTCCCTGGCTCCGATTTTCCCGTCCTATTGGAAGTTTGTAATCAGTACTGCATCGCGGGTTTGATTGCCACGTGAGAGAACCAATTGTTTCCCGTCAGGTGACCAAGCAAAGTCAAAGATCAAGTCGGAGGTAAATTTCGTTAGCTGTTTTGGGGAGCTACCGTCCACAGGCTGATTCCACAGGTTCGACACACCGTTCCTGGTCACAACATACGTTATGGCGTGACCATCGGGGGTCCATCCAAGGGGAGCTCGGAAGACAGGCGAGACCCAAGGCCGTGCTTCGAACGTCTTCAGCTGCGAGCCATCTTGCAATTGAATCACCGCCAGACGGCCGGCATATGTGCCTCGGTAGTTTGACCAGAAGGCAGCGAAGCGTCCGTCAGGCGATATCGACGTGTACGCAGTTAATGGGCGAAGTTCAGTCAATGCACTCGACTCGGTTCCATCCACCGTCATCTTCCATAGAGTAGGCGTTGAGTGCCGGAACGAACAGTACACGATAACTTTTCCATCAGCGGAGATTTGCGGATCTGTATCGGAACCGCCGTTAGTTAGTTGCTTCTTATTATTTCCGTCTGCATCCATTTTCCAAATCTGACCGCCGGAACTGAAGACAATTACCCGACCGTCGCGCGAAACGCTCATCGGGCCAACTTTGGTCGCATTTCCGGGAATCAACTGCGACGACGTGAGTCCAGCAGGACTCGTCATCCACACATCATTGAAGGAATGGTAGAGGATTCTTCCGTCCGCAGCCCAAGCAACGCTCGGAATCCCATCGCGCTTGCCTGTCCCGGCTGTGATTGGTCTTGAACCTGCCGCACTTACAAGCCAAAGAGTAGACAAGAGGTTCTTTTGTACCGTAACCAACTGTTTCGAATCAGGTGAGAAACTCAGGTCGTCGTAATCGTTCAAATCGTTTGTAATGCGACGAACTCCGCCACCTTGGGAATCAAGTAGCCATAATTTGCTGAGTGGTGTTTCGTTGTCCCGAGCCCTCACTAGCATCTGTGCAGAGCCGGGGAGCAAAGCTACGTGCGAGACGAGACGCCAGGGATACGACGACAGCGTTTGTCCATGGCCATCGGACACGTTGAAACTGCCTATGTAGCCGGTTACGTAGCCACTATCGCCTGCGGATCCGAGCTTTAGTGAGCCTACCGCAATCGAGTGACCGTCGTCGAACCAGGCCGGAGCGCCGCCTTGGGCAAATGCTCCCTTCGGCCACTTCATCGTAGTAATCGTCCTTTCGCCTGTGCCGTCGAGATTTGCCAGAACTAAATTGTCGCCTGACACCTTGTCCCCGATAAAACTGCGTACGAATGCGATTTGACTCCTATCCGGCGAAAAACCGATCAAGCTATCAATGTCGCGCAAGACTCTCCGCTGAGTTCCTCCGAAAATAGGCATCTGATACAAGTTCCAAATTGCACCCTCTTCTGGCTTGTCATGACGGACAAGGTAAATCGAAGTGCCATCGGGAGAGAATGTCAGTCCGAGATAATCGTCCTCACTCGCTGGCGCGATTTGGACACTGCTTGCGGCCGCGATCTGACGAATCCAAATCCCCTGCTTTCCGGCGTTTTCTTCCACATAGGCCGCGTACTTGCCATCAGGAGAAATAGCCGCATGCTTGCAAGCTCCCGAATTAGTCAATTGAACAACTTGGAGGCTGTGGGTTCGAGGGAGGGTCGAGTCTGACTTCCAAAGTCGGAATATCAGAATACTGACAATCGTCACGGCAAGTACGCAAAACCCAGCAATCAGGACAGTCACGAGTTTTTGTCGGCTAACGGGCCCAGTGATCCTTTGATCGGCCTGGGATACATGCGTTGAATTTGAGTCGCGCAGGATGCGTTTCAAATCTGAACGCAATTCGGCAGCCGATTGGTAGCGGAGATCACGATCCTTATCGAGCGCCTTTTGGACCACATCTTCAAGCTTGAGCGGAAGCTCCGGGTTTAACCGCAATGGTGGAACAGGCGCACGGTTTAGGATGGCGTCGAAGATTTCCGCCGAACTGTCGCCTCGAAACGGCAGGGTTCCCGTCCCCATTTCGTACAAAACCGTGCCCAACGAGAATAAGTCTGTTCGGGCATCCAGTTCCTTAGCTCGAACCTGCTCGGGCGACATGTACGCGATTGTCCCGACGGCGATACCGGGACTGGTCAGATGCTCGGCGCTCGATTCCATTGTGGGAGCCGACAACCCTCCCGCTGGTTCCAGCTTTCTGCCAGCAGTCACCTTTGCCAAGCCAAAATCCAGAATTTTTGCGTGCCGGCGTTTGGTGATAAAGATGTTTGCCGGTTTGATGTCGCGATGGACAATTCCTTCTGAGTGCGCTGCGTCCAGCCCTTCCGCGATCTCGATTCCCAGATCGAGAAGCAGTTCCACTTCCAGCGGACGGCCAGCGATCCGGTGCTTCAGGGTCATCCCATCAAGGAACTCCATTACGATGAATGTGCGTCCGTCTGACTCCCCGATTTCGTGAATGGTGCAGATATTCGGATGATTCAGCGCAGATGCAGCTCGCGCCTCTCGCTGGAATCGGCTAAGTGCTTGCGGGTCACTGGCAACTTCGTCAGGAAGGAACTTGAGGGCAACAAACCGGCCGAGCTTCAGATCCTCCGCTTTGTACACCACTCCCATCCCACCGCCGCCAAGCCGCTCGATCACGCGATAGTGCGAGATAGTCTGGCCGACGAGTTGAGATGGGCTCGCCATTGGGCGGGAATGTTATGGGGGTGAGCAGAGTAAGTCAACGACGGAGTTCAGTTACGGGCCAATGACAGCATGGATAGGCGCACCCTGCGAACCGCGCAGAGTGCGGCACCCACGCTTTGGCAATTCTAGGCAGAACAACAGAAGGATGCGCTACCCGCCCAGGTGTGGCGCGGTGATTTTGCTATGCTGGCGAAGTGCCTGCTCCGCCAAAGGATCCCACTGCGTTCTTTGCGAAGTTAGATAGGGCTGAAGAACTCATCTTCAACCTCAGAGTTGCATGGGCCGACTTTGCAATTGACACTGACGCATATCCGGTTGAATTCGAGGATGACCCAGGTGGGCGAACTTATCGGCTTAGCGACGCTCTTCCCGTTCCGGTCACGATGCCACTCATTGCCGGAGATGCGATCCACAATCTAAGAAGTGCCCTAGATCATCTTGCCTATCGATTAGTCTGCGTGGGAACGAACTCAAGCGGTCCATTCGATAAGGTGTACTTTCCGATTGCCAAGCTGGAGAAGGACCGCAAGGCTAAACTTAAGAAACTCGAGACGCAACTCTCGCGAATAGCGGTGAAGGAGCTTGAGAAGATCGAGGCTAACGAAGGAGGCTCAGACGAACTCCTATGGCACCTTCACTGCCTGAACAATATCGACAAGCACCGCCTACTACTCACTGTAAACTCGCAAACCAGAATGCAGAGCATGGCTCCGAGCCAAGTTAGAGAACTAGCGAAGAACTTCCTCGGTATTGCTTCGATTGATTCCGAACACAGTCATCGAGCGTTTCTCACCGAATCGTGGAAACCAGCCTTCGATCTTAATAGGGGCGACCGCTTGGCGTGGGTTTCGGAAGCGGACGTACAGGAGCATATGTACTTTCATTTTGAGCTCGCCTTTGGGGAACCCGCCGCCCTCAAGGGCAAACCCGTCGTGGAGAATCTGTTGAATATCCATCATCGAATCCGAGGGTATTTTATGGAGTTTGACCGTCTAGGGCTCCTCTAACTCCTTCAAGTAGAATCTGCCGCATGCAGGCGAAGACGTCTCCGATCCTTCGTTTGGGACCGGCGGAACGAGAGGACGCGGCTCGCCAGGCCATCCGCCCCACATCACACTGGAGGATAAGCGAAAGTGAGCCGTTACGCAGTTCTCATTACTTACCGGGAAGTCGTTGGACGAGAATCCAAGCTGCTTGATCTCCTGGGATTATTGGCAAAGTATCAACGGAACGAAGTGATTTTTTTGTTAGCAAAGCTGAATTGTGTACTCGGAACTTGGCAGAATAATTTGGACTTTGATGTCGATGCTAAGCTTACCCGAACTTTCCTGCCGTCGTATTCAAAGAAAATCGACCAAATCCGCAGTGGCACTAACTTCCGAATCCTGTTCTCGCGGATCGGACTTCTATATCTGGTCAAACAATCCTCTATCGCCTGTGCGGAAAGTGGCTTATGGCCAAAAACTGAGCACGACTTTGAGGCGATTGGGCTTGCGTGCCTGATGGCGAACGATCTGATGCTGCCTTTTGTTCCTTCGCCCCAAGATGGCACGCTGGAGAAACTCGCGAATACTCTCCCTTTCTCGGACTATGTGCCGCACGACCAGTACCCAATGGAAATTGCTAGGGCCCGAAAAATGTTCGAAATGGCCGCAAGCGAGCAATCGTTGAGGTCTAGGAGCGACTTCGTTCCTGTCAACGCAGAATTCGAGAAGGCAATGGGTAATTCCTATACCGCCTTTAGCGAGTTAGTGTTTGGCTGCGCAACAAAGTTCCTCAATGTTCGACTCGAAGATTTGCCTTCACCAGAGGCCATGATCCTGCGAGGCACATTCTTTCAAAAGTCGGCGATTCCCCCCGACAAGGCAAAACGCTTCTTTGACAAAATCACAATTCCAGAACCGGAGCTTGCCAACAAGATCCGTTCATCTAGCGATAGGCCTGGAGATGACTTGACGTTGTTTCAAGCTCACCCACTTATTGAAGTTGGTTCCTCCATCTACACGTGCCTTGATCCCGGGTTCCTTGTCGGGAAGGCTGGTCGCGGTCTGTTCTGGACGATTTTCTCCGAGCTGGAGAGTAAACAGAGGAGTCGACTCTTCTCATTTTGGGGTGCAGTGTTCGAACTATATGTGAACTCAATAATGTCTAGAAGCTACAAAGCCGGAGGACGTTTCATTGCGGAACCTAAATTCAAGAATGGCGACCAAGCGTTTGACGCATGTCTCTTAGAGGGCCAACGGCTCCTCACATTTGAACACAAGAGCAGCACGATTAGAGCCGACTGCAAGTACGGAGGCGATGTTGCGAAGCTTAGAAAAGAGCTCCATCTAAAGTTTATCGACGGCGACGACGAGGGCGCAAAAGGAGTCGCTCAGCTCAGCAAAAGCATTTCCCGCTTCCTAGATGGGGAGCGCATCGAAGGTATCTGCCACAGTAGTGTGACTAAGATATACCCGATCTTGATATGCCTGGACGACAGCGTTTCTGTTCCCTATCTGGGAAAATACTTCAACGAACAATTCGATCTTGTGTTTCAGAGAGATAAATTTGCACAAACCGTGTCTCCAGTTTTTACGCTAAATGTTTCCGATGTCGAGAGTGTTCTGGGGTATTTGAACCGTTTTATGCTGTCAGACATTCTGGATAGCTTTTATTCTCAGAATCAGGGGATGTTTGGTTCGCTGTCGAGGTCCGAAGTCCCGTTACTGAAAAATGTAGAGCCAGGACCCAACCTCGTTCGACAGGATTTCGCTGAATTTGGCAGACGCATAGAAAAGGACCTTTTTCCGGACGAAGCGGATTCTAAACCGACTTCCGAGGACGCAGCACTTCGAAAGAATGGTCCGCGGTAAGTGCACGGGGCCGGGGCCTTTTTTTGGCGGGGTGCCCTGCCCTTGGTTCTGTTCTTCCCTTACCGAACCATGAAGCGGGTTGCCGTCCTCTCCGTCCGCCGCGGCGGAGAGGGTGGGCGGGAGATGATGTGGGCGACTCTTCGAAAGGCAGCAGTCAGCACTCAGCCGTCAGCAATGAGCTAAAGCAACATCAAGCACTCGCCAGCAAGACTTGAGTTCACTCGCCATTCGCTTAACTTCCGGATAGCCCGTCGTTCGGCAGGACGCGCTATCGTAATTTCTTGCTATACAGTGTTTCCGGCAGCACGTGCGGTCTCGAAGTAGCTCGGACTCCGCAAATAGGAGGATCGAATGGCGCAAGTATGGTTAGTCACAGGTAGCTCTCGCGGTCTGGGTCGCGCCATTGTCGAAGCGGGCCTTTTGGCGGGCAATAAGGTGTTGGCGACAGCTCGCGACATTGAGTCACTGCGTGAGCTATCGGAGCGCTACGGTGACCAGGTGAAGCTCTTCGAGCTGGACGTGACCGACGAGTCGTCGGCTGCCGGTGCGGTGAAGACGGCAATCGATGCGTTTGGCTCGCTGGACGTTGTTATCAACAATGCAGGATATGGCAATCTCTCGTCCGTCGAAGATACGCCGATGTCGGATTTCCGCGCACAGATAGAAACCAATCTCTTCGGGACAATCATCGTGACGAAGGCAGCTCTCCCATACTTTCGCGAAAGGAAGGCGGGCCATTTCGTTCAGTTTTCCTCGATGGGCGGAAGGATCGGACCCCCAGGGCGCGGGCCTTATTCGGCGGCGAAATGGGGAGTAGAAGGTTTCTCCGAAGTTTTGTCGCGCGAAGTGGCACCGCTTGGCATCAAGGTCACGATCGTCGAGCCGGGTGGCTTCCGCACGGACTTTGCCGGCAGTTCGACCAAGCTGAGCGAAGGGCATCCCGAATACGACTCGACTGTTGGAGCAACGGCCAGGTTTCAGCGCGCCTATAACGGTAAGCAGCCCGGAGACCCGAAGAAGGCGGCTCAAGCGATCGTTCGGCTGACGCAGGAACAGAAACCTCCGTTGCGGCTGTTGCTCGGCAGCGATGCGTATAACGGGGCGGAGAAGAACGACCTTGCACGATTAGAAGAAGCGAGAGCCTGGAAAGAACTCAGCCTGTCCACCGATTTCTAGTCGGAGCCTGGCATGAACGTCTACCGTGGGAACAAACCCATTCCTCTCTGCCGAAGGCCGGCGCGTACCCTGAGAAGTCGAAGGGGAAGCGCCTAGAAAAAATGCATTTTGTTTTCATCGCTGCGCGCGTGGCGGGATGAAGAAAGCCGGGATGGAAGCGGAGACGTGGCGTCAATTTTGCCGTCTTAATGAGATATGGCTGGCAAGCACAACCGATGATGAAGACGTTGCTGGTTCTCCTAAGCCTTACCATCGCCAACGCAGCATTCGCCGCCGCTGATGATCCTGCACAGAAAGTCAACCAAGTTTTCGCTGCGTTCGGCAAGCCTGGTTCTCCCGGGTGCGTTGTCGGAGTAATCCGGAATGGCAGCTTTATATATAGAAAGGCGTTCGGTTGCGCGAGTCTTGAACTCGGCGTCCCCCTCACACCCGAATCGGTCTTCTATATGGGTTCGGTATCGAAACAATTCACGGCCGCCAGCGTTGTGCTTGCCTCCGAGCAAGGCTATCTTTCCCTCGACGATGACGTCCATAAGTATCTTCCCGAGCTTCCTGATTATGGACATCCCGTCACGCTCCGCCAGATGCTGCATCACACCAGCGGATTCCGCGACTTTTTTGATCTCATCGCGCTCTCCGGCCGGAAAGCGGCCGAGCTCGATTCCGCCGCCGATCTTCTCAAGCTCATTGCACAGCAAAAAGGATTGAATAACGTTCCTGGCGAGGAATGGATCTATAGCAACTCAAATTACTTCCTGCTCGGCCAAGTGGTCGGCCGCGCCACGAAGAAATCACTGGCTCAGTTCGCCGCGGAAAACATCTTCCGGCCGCTGGGAATGAAGCACACGCTCTTCTACGATGACAACACGCAGATCGTCCCGAATCGAGTCGCCGCTTACGATGGGGGCAAGAACGGCGATTTTCTGGTCGATTGGTCCACGTCCTACAACATCGTGGGCGGCGGCGGACTCATGAGCAACATCGACGATTTTCTCTTTTGGGACCGAAACTTCGATGCCAACAAACTCGGCAAAGGCACCTTGATCGAGCAACTAGGAAGCCCTGGTGCCTTAAACAACGGCAATCGGATCAACTATGCTCTGGGCCTCGGGCTTGGCAAATATCGCGGCCTGCCCACTGTGGAACACAGCGGCGCCAATTTCGGATATCGCACCGAATACTTGCGCTTTCCTAAGCAAAGATTCAGCGTGATTGTGCTTTGCAATCTCTCCAGCTCAGATCCCGAAGCCCTCGCTCACTCAGTCGCAGATCTATACCTGGAGCGAGATTTCACTTCAGATCCAACCCCCCACCCCAAATCGGCACTCCCAGGACCCGAGAACTTCGCCGGCACCTACCTCGATCCGCGCACAAAGACGATCTACAACTTCAGCGCCAATGATGGAAAGCTGATGGGTTGGGGGGCGGTCCTCGAGCGCATCGATGCCAACAAGTTTTACGACCTCCAGGGAGATGTCATCAGCTTCGAGAGCAAAAGCGGCACGATGCACGCTTCGCTTCCGATTCCGGGCGAACTCTATTTCTCTGGCGACAGGGTTGTGCCGATGCAGCTAAGCGCCTCCGAACTAAACAGATTCGTTGGGAACTTCCATTCCGAGGAACTTGGCGTTACGTACGCGCTGTCGGTCGACAACGGACGTTTAATCCTCAACATGAACAATCTGCGAGTACCGCTCAATGCCGCTTCGGAAAGGGAGTTTTACGGCAGAAGCATCGTTCTGGTTTTTGCGAAGAACGGTCTCGAGAAAGAGAGGGAGCCGGACAGCGGCCATCGCGCCTTCGATTTCAAGCTGTTCACGCAATCGGCCCGTGGGATTATCTTCAGCAGGTTCGTTGAATCATCGCATTAACCAAGTCTGCCGGTTGCCGCATCCTTTGTTTTCCCTTATTGAACCCGAGAAGTGGGTGTCGGGCGCCCCATCCTTATCCTTCCCATATTGGTTTTCCTTGTTGAGAAACCCAAGCCGAGGGTGCCCTGCCCTCCGTCCGCCGCGGCGAAGAGGGTGGGCAGCGAGACCGCCGGCAATACCGGTTTTGCCGCCTTTATAATGCCGAGCCGTGTCTAGAGGACGCGCACGGTTTCATGGCGGCGAAAATCTTTGCTGTCAGATGGAAGGCTCGAGATGAACGATCCACAAACAGCCGAAACAAAACACAGGATCCTTCGGCAAGCTCAGGACGACCAAACGCAGGATTCAGGAGTGCGGGATCAAGAGATCCGCGCGGCATTGGATCAGCATTGGGCAGCGTCCGATGCCAACGATTTTGAAACGGAGCACCGCATCTATCGCGAGGACGCGGTGCTGGAATACCCGCAGTCAGGCGAGCGAACCCGCGGTCGATGGAACATACAGAACCAACGCGCCAGTCAGCCAAGCAAAAAGCGGTTTGCTGTCCGACGAATCATTGGCAGCGGTGATCTCTGGATCACCGAATTCATTCTGACCTATGACGACAAGCCCTCTTACACCGTGAGCATCATGGAGTTCAGGGACAGCAAGGTTGCGCGGGAAACGCAGTACTTTGCGGATCCATTCGTGGCTCCCGCATCGCGCGCTCAATGGGTCGAACGGATGGACACGTAATCTCGAGGGCGATGACGTGGGCAACTCTTGTGTTCAGTTTCCCCTATCAGAAAGGCAGCACTCAGCACTCAGCTAACTCAGCGGAAAGCGAGACGTCGGGATGGCGGGCGGAGCACCCAGGACGCAACTGCAACACCGATCATGAAGATCGGGAAGGCCATGGTACGCACACCCATCAACCCTGCGGCGAATAACGATGCCACCGCACCCGTCAAGTCGAAGATCACTCCGGCGTAAGCCCACTCTTTGAGTCGGGGGAACTTGGGAACAACCAACGCAACCGCGCCGAGCAGTTTCCAGATCCCCAGGATCATCAGGAAATAAGGAGGATAGCCCAGACGCTCGATGAGCCCGCGAGCCTGCGGAACTCGCAGCACATCCCATACGCCTCCCAAGGCCAGTTCGAAGACGACCAGAGCAGTGGTCACCCAGTAAGCAATGGTCTGACGGCGCGAAGTGAGAGCGTGACTGGCGAAGTTAGTCATGGGACGGGTGGCACTTTTTTCCATTATAGGAACAGATCGGGGACAAACAAATCGGGGACAACCCCTGTGTTTCGGGCGCAGATGGACGCCGGAATTGTACTTGACAATGAAATTGGAATGTACTCTACTCAGTCATCTGTTCGGGTGAGAACCAACTAGAGCAAGCCGGATCACTGCCAGGCTTCCCAATTTAACTCCTCCCTGTTGTTCTCGCTCCTGTAAATAGTTATTCCCCCATATCACGTTTTTTGGGAGGTTCTTGTGCTGCGAGCCAAGACCGGAAAAGCGGCCCGCTTTTTCACTATCGTTTTCTTCATTACCACGGTTCTGCCTGCAGGAGCCGCAGTCAAAGGTGATCGCGGTCGGAATGGCCAGCATGCCCGACCGTTTTACATCGTGGCTCATAATCCGAATGAGATATCCGACGTCGATGCCGTACTCGCAGCGGGTGCGAATGCGCTTGAGCCCGACGTGATGAGGTTCTCGGACGCTACCGTAGTAGGGCCTGCCGATACGGACCACGTGAACACTCATGCTGGGGCCTCAGGTCTGTTCATGTACCACGACCACGTGGTGATAACCACGCGCCTGCCGACGACGGTGGAAGATTACTTCGATTACGTGCACCACCTTATCGCTGATATCGGCGTAAACATCTCCTTGATTACGCTCGACATCAAGTCTGCTGCCGCCTCTTCCGGTCTGGTCCTCAATCTGCAAAATGCGGTGCACACACACCTAAATCACGATGGTGTTCGCGTTAACGTGATTTATAGCGTAGGAAGCACATCCGATATCGGAGCTCTTTTCGCCCTCGGGGGCCGGCTCGATGACAATGAAGGAGTTCAGGTGGATGGAGAGAGCGGTCCCGATGCCGCCGGAACGGTTTTCAACGACTTCCTTGATTCCCACTTTGACCACATTTCTTTTGGAGACGGTGGCTTCGGAGTCTCGCTGGGATTGAACGATCCTCTCTTGCCTTTTGTCGACTCGCTTTCACCTGGAGTTGTACCTAGTATCGATTTCGCCTCATGGTTCCGTGCTGGCGGGTTCGGTGGCTTCTGGGATTTGGGCCAGTACCTGAACGGTGGTCCTGGAAAGGGATTCGCGATTCCCTATGCCTACCCCATTCCGGTCGACACGCCTCCTAATATCGGATACGTTGCGTTCGCGTTTATGGACGAAGTCGACGGGCTAATTGCCGATTCGGATGAGCAGCCACAAATTCTTTCCGACACCGTAGCATCGGTCAGGAATCTCAGAAACTACATTGACAATTACGACCCCGATCACTACGTAGCGACCGCAGCCGATAACCCGTTCTATATCCCGCCTGAGGCGTATGCGATCCAAGCGAAGACTACGAGCGGATTATCTGATGGCACCAGCGACACAATCAGGTTCGACTTGACCGGGGAATGCGGCACATCCACCGTCTTCGTCGAGGGAGATTTTGACCATCGCTTCCACCGCAATGATCCAACACACTCCGCCGATACCTATATAACGATTCCCAGCAAGAATCTTGGCAAGCTGAGGTCCTTACGGCTTTCCTCGGGCGGAAGCAACACCTGGAGAGTGGGACAGATCCACATCGCCAGCACTCGCTGGGGAATCCCATACGACAACAATCTGATTGTCGATTTGGGTGCCGGGGATGTAGATAGCGACGACACCCAGACGGTAGATCTCGGCAGCACCTTTGGCTACACGTGCGACATCACTCCACCACATGCATCGCCTAGCCAAACACCCGCAAAGAACAGCTTCGGATGGAACAACGATCCTCAGATCACGGTGAACTGGAACTGGACTGATAATCCCGGCGGCACCGGTATCAGGCCAGTCGCGTGCCAGTCACAGCCGAGCTACGCGTCGCAGGAGGGTAGCTATGATTTGCCCTCCAAATGCCAGGATGTTGAGGGTAACGACGCCGTCGCAGCGTACCGGGTTCAGATCGATAGAACGCCGCCAGCATTTCAGTGCGCCGCGCCGGATGGAAAGTGGCACGCCAACGACGTGTCGTTGCTTTGCTCCGGTTCAGACTCACTCTCAGGGCTAGCCAGCGCTGCCGATGCCAGCTTCTCCCTTTCCACCAGCCTGCCGCCCAACACCGAAACTGCTGACGCACCAACTGGAATACACACTTTTTCAGATAAAGCCGGCAACAGCACTCAGGCGGGCCCTATCTTCGGCAACAAAATCGATAAGAAGCCTCCGGTCATTACCATCAATCAGCCGGCAGCGACGAGTTATACCCATGCCGACACGTTGGTCCTGAACTATAACGTCGTCGACGGTGGCTCTGGTGTAGCCAGTGTCCTGCCCACAATGAATGGCAGCACGACCGTTGCGGGAAATGTTCTCTCAAACGGGTTAGCGATTCCACTGCTCACGTCACTCCCGCTCGGCCCAAATACTTTTAAGATCGATTCCGCGGATATGGTTGGCAACAACAGTAGCTCTTCCGTGACGTTCAACATCATTGTCACACCGCAAAGCATCATGCAGGACATCGTCCAGCTGCAAGGAAACGGTTTGAATCAGCCAGGAGGCTCGCTCATGGCAAAACTCGGCAATGCCGCTGCCAATTTCGGGGGCTCAAACTGCCACGTTGCCGCTAATCAATACAGCGCGTTCATTCACGAGGTGCAAGCGCAGACAGGCAAGTCAATTATGCCTACTGCATCGGCAATCCTGATCGGCGATGCGCAATACCTGATCTCGCATTGCCAGTGACAGTCGCAAGTGGCTTAAGGATGACGGGCAAACAGCCGTAAACAAAAACACAGGATCCTTCGGCAAGCTCAGGATGACAACACAGGCTCTCGACAGGTTCAGGATCGAAGACCGGCTATCGGCTAATCTGCAGGCAATGATCGGGCTTCGCAGTGCGCCGGAAATTCCCAGACAGCCAGGTCGGTCTATGCCTTGTCCCCCGACCGCGGACGGTACTTGTCTACAGCTCACTCGACGCTATTCGTTATGCTGTCTGGCCAAGTAGCCCTGGAGGATCACCACGTTCGGCGTGTTGGACACAAACACGATCGGTACATCGCTGAACAATAGACCCGTGTTGAAGTGGGATTCGGAGACGGCGGCGCTGTCAGGCGTTGCCACCGCAGTAGAAAAAGCAACGTCATGGGGCGGTGACGTTAACTGATGGTGGAGTGTGGCAAAGGCGACCTGCCCAGGCGTCACAGCTGCCGCCTTCCACACGAAGTCGGTCACCACAAGCACCAAGCCGGAGGGTGGGGCGTTGTAGGGGGTCAACGTGCCATCGGCGGCGACTTGTTCCAAATCGGTACAAATGTTCGAGGTGAATCCGCCGCAAACGAGGGTCACGTTTCGCCTGACATCTACACTTGGATCCGATGACGCTGAAACGGTCCGACTTGGATACCACGACAGGGCGAAGGCCAAGGCAAAGCCCAATGTAACTAGAGCGATTTTACTTTTCATCCGGAGTCTCCTCTCTTAGCTGGAAAATTGCTGTAAAGCGTACACCCCTTCCGGCTCCTATCCCGTTGCGGATACAGAACCCGAAAAACGTTCGCTCTGGCGCAATTCTCCGCAATTGCTGGCGTGACCGCCATTGCCGCGACCTGTTCGGCACGTGTTGCCACCCGGTGAGTGTCAGTCCGAATTAGCTACCGAATGCGGTGCGCTGTCGAGCTCGATCACATGCATCCCGAGTCGATCCGAAGAAATACAAGAAATTTGGAGATTGTCGCGGTAGTAGCACGGTAAGAGCCGGGTAGTGCGCTACCCCCCGCACTACCGTCGGCTCTACCCTACAGTACTGTACGGTACGTAGTGTATGCCGCTTCGTCGGTTGGCGGCTGCATTACGAAGCAGAGACCGGGCGTGTCAACTTGGAATCGGCAAAGACCAAGTTGAGGAAAAAATCCGACCTTCAGATAACCTTTTTTGCCGAGGAACTACTCACATTGTCTACCTGCTGCCGAATTTTCGGACTGGCAGGGCGGACAAACTTAGTTGTAAATCTGTGGGTTACCGTAACGAAACGAAACCCCGGAGTTCACGAATCAACATCGATTCGGCTCCGGGGTTTTTGTCTTTTTGGGATCTTTCTGAAGGGGTATGGAATGGAAGAAGCGTTTCGAAACTCGAAGTTCCGATTCAAGTTGCAAGCCGCAGATGAGCACCCTCCATCTGATTTCGTCGCTAACGGCGAAGAAGGGCGAAGTTCGCCAGTACTAGAAAGCCCTTGGACAGCTGCCCAGGCTGCCCAGTTTCTAAAGATTCATCCACGAACGATCACCAGAATGGCGCAATCGGGTGAGATCCCGGCGTTCCGCATCGGCACGCACTGGCGTTTTCTTCCTTCTTCCCTGGACTCGTGGATGCGATCGAAGGTAAGCTCTGTGCCAAAGCTCGTACCTGTTCGCCGCAGCTAGAAGGGAAGATCTCTAGTGAAGCGATTGAGGTATCAATTTGGAACAATTGAACGCCGGCAACGCAAGTCGAGTCCTGACGTTTGGGTGCTTCGTTACTACGAGGACGATCCAGAAGGTGGACGAAGACATGTGAATCGGCGGTTGGGAACGGTGGAGGAACTCCCAACCAAGGTGCATGCTGCGAGGGTAGCTGAGTCTGTGCGTCTCGAAGTCAATCTAGCCCCCACTGCCGTAATTACTCTGGGAGGCCTGATTGAGCGATATAAATCAGACAAGCTTCCCGAGCGTTATTCGACTCGATGCTCGTATTTGTCATGTCTCAGTGTGCATATCGCACCGAAGTGAGGCGATTACACGCTTGAGAAGCTTGGGCGAGCACCGTTTGAAATCGAGCGTTGGTTTGAACAGCTTGAGCTTGCACCGAAGACAAAGGGACATATCAAGGGACTGATGCATCGCTTGTTTGAGTGCGCGATGAAGTGGGCATTGTATCCGGTCGGGAGAAATCCAATGGAACTGGTCGAAATCCGTAATGTCAGCAAGAGGAGAAGACAGCCGCGAGTGCTGACATCCGACGAGTTTTGGAAACTCCTCAGTTTTATCGAGGAGCCGTATCGGACGATGGTGCTAACTGCTCAATGCCTTGGACTCCGAGTTTCGGAGGTGATGGCACTTCAATGGAGTGACTTCGACTTCGATAGCTTGATCATTCGAGTGCAACGAGGAATCGTGCACGGCCATGTCGACAATGTGAAGACGGAATATTCGGCAGACGACTTACCTCTAGATCCTGATTTTGCAGCGGTATTGTTGCGCTGGAAGACACGCTGCTTCGTTACTCCGGAGCAGTGGGTTTTCCCGAATCCGAACACGCGCCGGCCCTACTGGCAGGAGACCGTGGCGGCACAGCGCATCAAACCGGCAGCAGAGAAGGCAGGTCTCGGCGGAAACATCGGCTGGCACACATTCCGGCACACGTATCGAACCTGGCTTGACGCGGCAGGAGCGCCTATGTCGATTCAACGCGAGCTCATGCGGCACGCGTCGATTCAGACGACCATGAACGTGTACGGGCGAGCGACGATGTCAGACGCAAAGCGGCAGGCGAACAGCAACGTCGTGCAGATGGTGCTCAAGCCCGCATTAGCTGCGGTGCAATAGCAAAAGGGCCTTTCGGCCCTTCGTTATTCTTCCCTAGTCTTCCCTCGCGGGAACTTCGCAATCAGCGGTAAGTGTTTGAAACGATTGGTTGCGGGGGGTGGATTTGAACCACCGACCTTTGGGTTATGAGCCCAACGAGCTACCAGGCTGCTCCACCCCGCAGATTCATACTATCAGCGTGGTGAGGATTTTGAAAACTGCGCTAGGTTCGCGCGTTTTGGTCCTACTTCTCTGTGGGCCAGGCTCGCAGGGCGATATCGACAACTCGTCGTAGCTCGGCGCGGGTGGCGCCGCTTGCTGCTTGAACAGACATTCCTTGAGCGGTGGTTATCACATAACGCGCGAGTGCTACCGGGTCCGAATCCGGAGGCAAATCGCCTTCGGATTTTGCGCGTTCGAGGCGTTCACATAAGGCCTGCTCTCCGGCTTCTCGCCTTGAACTGAGCTCTCGTTTTACGCTAACAGCTTCGTCTCCGCACGCGAGCGCCCCTTGAATAAACAGGCATCCTCGGGGGTAGCGAGGATCACTCATCGCATCTGCGCCGCTGTACAAGAGTCGTTCAACTGCAGCGCGCGCGGTCGGCTCCTTCAACGCCTCGCAAGCGTACGAGGCCGGACCTTCCGCGTAGCGATCCAGGGCGCGGCGGAAAAGATGCTCTTTGTCGCCGAATGCAGCGTAAAGGCTAGGGCGATTGATTCGCATCGCTCTGGTCAGATCCGATAGAGAAGCTCCCTCATAACCTTTACGCCAGAAGACCTGGAGGGCCAGGTCCAATGCGCGATCCGCGTCGAAACCGCGCGGTCTTCCCGGCGTCCTGGTCTGTCGCTTTGTCTTCATATCTAATTCATAATACGCCATTTTGTACTCGTCGGTACAGTTTGAATCTTTCCACAGCCGGGATACATCTGTACCGTGCGGTATGAAATTCCAGCATAGAGGAGACTGGTCATGGCAGGAAAGCTTGCAGGCAAGGTTGCAGTCGTAACAGGGGCGTCCAAGGGAATCGGCGCTTCCATCGCAAAATATTTCGCGGCCGAGGGTGCGTCGGTCGTTGTTAACTACGCGTCGAGCAAAGAGGGCGCTGATCGTGTGGTAAAGGAGGTCACGAGCAAAGGCGGGAAGGCCGTTGCAGTGCAGGCAGATGTCTCCAAGGAGAAAGATATTCAGCGACTTTTTGTGGAAACAAAGAAGGCATATGGACGGCTGGATATTCTCGTAAACAACGCTGGAGTCTATGAGTTCTCTCCACTCGAGGCCGTGACTGTGGATCATTTCCGCAAGCAGTTCGATCTGAACGTGCTCGGCCTGGTCCTGACTTCGAAAGAAGCGGCGAAGTACTTTGAGCCGGAGGGCGGCAGCATCATCAACATCAGTTCTGTGGTCAGTTCGTTTGCTCCACCGAATACTGCGGTCTACACAGGCACGAAGGGAGCAGTGGACGCTGTTACCCGAAGCTTGGCGAATGAATTGGGGCCGCGCAAGATCCGTGTGAACGCGATCAATCCCGGTATGGTTGTAACCGAGGGCATCATCTCCGCTGGTGCTAATGAAGGCGATTTCCGCAAGCAGATTGAAGCACTAACTCCGCTGGGTCGCATTGGCCAGGTGGAAGATATTGCTCCTGCCGCTGTGTTCTTCGCCTCCAAGGACGCTTCATGGATTACTGGCGAGACCCTGGTAATCGCCGGCGGCCTGCGGTGAGAAACTGTCTCGACCAGTCGAAGTAAGCCTTAGATCCGCTTGACTGGGCGAGATGTGTCTTTTTGGTCCCCTCGGAATAATCCCAAGGCATCTTAAGTTCGTAGCATTGAGTGGTTGATTTTCTCTGTAAACAGGCGAATGATAAGCCGTAGGCAGGGAGCATCAACCCTCAACGTACTCTGGCTCTTGCATGCTTCCGAGGTTCCTATGATGTGGTCCCGATCTATCCCATTGGTCCTGGCAATGGCGATGGCCTCGCTGTTTGTTTCTTCCACTGATGTCAAAACGGTAGACACTTCCAACAAACAGCTTCCTGCAGCCAAGAATGAACTGCCTCCCGAACTTCAAGGGAAGCCTCCTGTCAGCAAGCAAACGCGACTCGAATTAATTCGCACAATGCAGGCAGAGTTCGGCTTCGCCAAGAAATTAATTCCGAAGGGTGAAAAGGGCCTGCAATTGACGAGCAATGGCCAAGTCTCCCCGGATGATCAGTCTGTGGCAATACAAGTTGCGACTTACGGGCCCGCTGCCAAACCGGGGGACAAGCTCCAGATCACAGATGTCGTAATCAAAGACAGTCAGATCGTATTCGACATCAATGGCGGCTCCAAAAAGAAGGGACACTGGTACGACCACGTACAGGTTGGCGGTGGGGGTGGAATGGTTCCCGTCCACCAGGAAAAGGGTGCCAACAATCCCGGATGCACGCTGGCTCTGGTGTTTCCCAAATATGTTCCGGAGATGACGGCAACCGATGTGAAGAAGTTGCTCGCTCCGCTGATCGACTTCACCGTGAAATCGCCAACGCAGGCATATATCGACACCCTGCCTCCAAAGCTAAAGAAATCGATCGAGAACCACCAGGCTCTGGTCGGAATGAACAAAGAGATGGTGATCGATGCGCTCGGGCGTCCGCCAAAGCGAATCCGTGAATCCGACGGCGAGGTTGATTACGAGGAGTGGATCTACGGAGCGCCTCCGGCTGACGTCCAGTTTGTGCGATTCGTGAACGAAGAAGTCGTTCGAGTGGAGAACATTCAGGTGGGCGGAGAAAAGATCGTCAAGACCGCTCGCGAGGTGAAGGTGAACGCCGTGACCGGTGCGGCGACGATTGTGGATCCAAACGCGCCGCAGACCGCGTCGGCTCAGACTCCGCCCGACGTTGCTACGACAGCGACTGCGGAAGCTAAGAAGCCTCCCAAAGCGCCAACACTGCGTCGTCCAGGAGAGGAAGCCGAGGACCAGAAAGGCGCAGCCATTGGAAAGAACGCGGGCGAACTCGGCTCCAAGCCGATTCCGACTTCAACTGGCCAGGAGCCGGAGTGGGGAACCAAGCCAGCTTCATCTACAACTACGACCTCGCCGACCAAACCTCCGGAAGCTCCGCTCCCCGGAGAGGGTCAGCTTCCGCCGGTGACCCCGAGGTAACCGAAAAAAAGACGATTCGAATTTCAAGTTTCGAGTTTTCGGCAAAGCCCGCCACAAAATTTGTCGACGTGACGTTGGTCGCAGTGCGCCCATCAGCCGAAATCTTCTTCTTCGCGTAAAATGGATTATCAACTTCCACGGAGTATTAATTAGAAATGGCAAAGATCGCCAAGACAGCCGACCGTAAAAAGGTCATGGACACTTCCAAAAGTACCGACTGCCCCAAATGCGGCAAGCCGACCCGCATCGTAAAGCGGGTGAAAGACCGTGAGCGTGGCGTAAGCGGCGGGGTGTTTATCTCGTGTTCGGCCTGTGAGTTTTACGAAAAGTTGTAAAACGAGTTTTAGGATGGATTCAGGCCGGCTTTTTGCCGGCCATTTCCATTTCTGACTCCGGCAAAGAGGTTGCGATTTCGCCGATAATCGCCTTTGCAGCATGCAATCGATTTTTGGCTGCGATGATCGGCCGACCGACCACCAGGTGCGAAGCTCCAGCACGAATTGCGGCCGCTGGGGTAGATATCCGCGATTGGTCCTCAGCGTCAGCTCCTGCTGGGCGGATTCCAGGAGTTACGATTGCCATTTCGCCACCTAGTGCTGAACGCAATGCCTGCGCTTCGTGCGGAGAGGTAACAACACCGTCGCAGCCGGCAGCTTTGGCCAAGGCCGCCAAATGTCGAACTTGATGGCTTATCTCCGTTTTCACGCCGGATTCCTCAAGGTCGGACTGGGAGAAGCTGGTCAGCACGGTCACAGCTAAAACCATCGGGGCTGTTGGCTCATTCCTGGCAGCTTCCACCGCCTCTTTCAGCATTCTGCTTCCGCCAGCCGCATGAACCGTGAGCATGTGAACTCCAAGTTCAGAGGCAGCCTTCACAGCCCCGGCAACCGTGTTCGGGATGTCGTGCAGTTTGAGGTCGAGGAAGACCTTCCGGCCAGAATTCACAAGCTCCGAGACAATCCTGGGACCCTCCGCCGTGAACAACTGAAGGCCGACTTTGTAAAACGCGACCGAATCGGCCAACTCGTAAATGATTTCCTGGGCCTCGACGGCGGTGGGCACATCCAAGGCTACGATTAGGCGGTCTTTCGGCGATGCCACGAGGCGATTCTAACCCGAAAATCAGCAGGGAGACTTGTGGAGGGAATTATCAGGACAGGTTTGCTGCCTAGAAGCCTTGTTTCGCGACTAGCGGGGCGGGGTGAGCATGGCCATGTCGGAGGTCTGTTCGGGCGCTCTCACCAGGTCCAGACGAACTTTGGCGATGCCCTGCCCGCTCATCCTAAGTATGCGGGCGGCGCTGTAGGAAAGGTCGATGATCCGTTCGAGAGGCACCGGGCCGCGGTCGTTGATCCGGACCAGAACCCACCGACGGTTGCGAAGATTCGTCACCTTCACCCAGCTTCCTAATGGCAAGGTACGATGTGCGGCGGTAAGCTCGTACATGTCGTAGGGCTCTCCGCTGGCGGTCGGCTTGCCGTCGAAGTATTTCCCGTACCAGGAGGCCTTACCGATGGCGAGCGGCTTCGAGGATTTCGTGACGGCTGGCTTTTGCGTAGCGCGCAGTGCCGACTGGACAATGACCGGATGGTCGCCACCTGTCGGTGCCGACGCAGCCATAGATCCTGAGACCAATGCCCCAAGAGCGACAGCGTTCAACACGAATTTGTGTATGCGTTTCAACTTAGCGTTCGGCTCTATTGTCCCTAAGGTCGTACCCATTAATTATAAGAAAACAAAGCACCTGTTCTAACTTTTTATTTTTTGAGCTTAAAATAACTGTTGCTTTTCCGCCTCGGTTATGAGCCGAAATCTAGGCCAGAATTTGGGGAGGGCGCAGAAAATTAGAGGATTGCGCGCGTAGATCGGTTGTCCGCGCTGCAGTCCTTTGACTAAATTCAATCAACCTGTTTATTTCTAATGGCTTAGAGCCAATGCCACAAGCCTCTCCCAAGCTGATTCTCGTCATAGCGGGCTTTGACCCTTCGTCAGGCGCCGGGATTACCGCCGACCTCAAGACCATTGCGGCTCATGGTTTGTACGGGGTGTCGTGCATCACGGCTCTGACTGTTCAAACGACGCAGGGGGTATTTCGATCTGAAGCCCTGCGGCCGAAGCTCGTCCGGGAGACTTTGGAAAGCCTCATTGAGGACACGCCGCCCGCTGCCATCAAGATTGGAATGCTCGGCTCGGGGGCAGTTGCGGCAGAAGTTGCCGAGTTCCTGAGGGTGAATCCTCTGCCCAATGTCGTCTTAGATCCGGTGTTGCGATCGTCTTCGGGAGCCGAGTTGCTTGACCAAGCCGGAGTGCGAATCCTGCGCGACGAGCTCCTGGGAATGGTGGATGTCGTCACCCCCAATCTTCAGGAAGCCTCCGTTTTAACGGGATCGCGCGTCGTGGACGAGGCAGGTATGGAGCTGGCCTCTCGGGAGCTAGGGAAGTTGGGTGCCAAGAACATCGCTATAAAGGGCGGGCATTTGGCCCAGCCTGCCGACTTGTTGGCCGTAGGTTCCTCCGGAGAGCCGGTGTTGTACTGGTTTCGGCACGAGAAGGTTGACACGAAAAATACTCACGGAACCGGCTGTGCCTACTCTACTGCGATCGCATGCAATCTCGCGATCGGTGAATCCTTGAAAGAGGCGGTGTTACACGCGAGGAATTACGTCGCCTCAGCTTTGCGGGAAGCCTATGACATTGGGAAGGGAGCCGGCCCGATTAATCACTTGTTCGCGAGGCAAAAAGAGTAGAACCGAACGTCTGTGGAATGGGAACAGTATTCTCAGGAAGGAAACTTCCTCTGCGAGATGCCAAAGCCTTCCGCTTACACTGAGCCCATGATCACGCAGTCGGCCACGGAGACCGTTACTCAATCTTGTCAATCTTGCTCCACTGTCGAGCCAGCCAGGTTCAAGGTTTTTTATGACGAGCAGTGTGAGGTCTGCCAGGCTGGCGTTTCCTGGTTGAGGGTCCTTGATAGCAAGGCCCAGATCGATCCGCAGCCAATAACCGAAACCTCGGTCACCGACTGCGGGCTACCTTTGGAAGAGTGCCTGCGGCAACTGCACGTTCTCGAGCCAGATGGGACGGTTCAAATTGGCTGGGGAGCTGTCTGTCGGTTAGCTAGACTATTTCCTTCTACACGGCTTATCGGCGTCCTGGGACAACTGATAGGGCTTCGTTGGTTCGGTGACCTCGCCTACGGATTTGTTGCCCGAAACAGGTACACGCTTAGCAAATGTCGAGGAGGAGCGTGTCGCGTCGCGAAGCCAGAGAGGGTACGGAATCAGGCGAAGTTAACACCGTTCTGGTCCTGTTACACCTTGGGCTTCCTGCTGCGCTTGCCGCTCGTCTGCTGGGCAGGATTGTCGAGCGCGCTTGAAAGAATCGCCACATTCCTCCGTACCCGTCAAAAGAGAATCGAAATTCTAGATGGCAAGCTCATCGTTCTGATCCTGAACGGATTCCTGCCCAATGCCGTCCCGCTGCTATTTGGGGAGCTATTCACGGCAATCATCTACGATGGAGCGGCAATTGATCCTGGATCTCCAAAGATGCGGAGTTCCCTCAAGAGACACATCGCGAAATTGCGCTCTCCGGTCCTTGCAGTTGTCGCTACTCATGCTCACGAAGAGCACGTTGGAAACCTGAATTGGTTATCTGATGTGGTAGGTGCTCCCCTGTACGTTTCATCGCTGACGGCAAAGTTTCTGATGCCCTTCAAGAAACTGCCTTGGGTACGAGCCGCGATCATAGGTCAACCGCCTGATCTTAAGCATCCGTTTCAACTCCTCGAGGGCAAGCTTAAGACTCAAAACGGAGAACTCGAAGTTATCGCTGCACCTGGACACTCTGACGATCACATCGTGCTGTACGATCCAGCCGAAAAGTTGCTGCTTGCCGGAGACGCCTTCATGGGCACGTATTTCGCAACACCGAACCCGGATGTTGATAGTCGAAAATGGCTGGCGACACTTGAGCAACTATCGGAACTTGAGGTCGAGATACTCGTTGAAGGTCACGGTCATATCCACACCATGCGCCGCGATGTACCAGATTTCCCCGGAGTTGTGATTCGCCAGGATCCGAAAGCGGCCATTCTCGAGAAATTGGAGTACATGCGATGGCTCCAGCAGCAGATCGAGGCCGGACTGAGCGAGGGGCTGCCGCTCAGGGCCGTCGAAGCAAGCTGTTTCCCTTGGTCTCGTCGCTCGTCGTGGGAAACGTGCGCCACCGACGAATGTATTCGCCTGCTGAGCTTGGGACACTTCTCACGCACGGAGCTGGTCCGCAGCTTTGTCCGGGGCGACCAGGACCTGTTACCCAAAGTCTTCGAAGTACGCCTTCACTGCGACTAGGTTGCCGCCGGCGATCACGGCGCCATTCAACACTGATATCCAATCCAGACTTGTTCCTACACTCGTTGCGGAAATACCCATCAAAAGAATGACCACGATTACAGCGAATTAGGCGAGCTAGTTGAAGCTCCAGCATAGTTTTAGAACAGGCCGCCTAGATTATTTCCAGCATCATCCGTAAGCTGCTGGGGATGCAGAGTAGCGATCTTCATCAACGCCTGCTGCGGGAGGCACTTCACGAAGCCAGGCTCGGCCTAAGTGAAGGCGGATTGCCCATCGGTTCGGTCCTTGCCAATGGCACTGGAAGCGTGATCGCGCGCGGCCACAATCTGCGCGTTCAGAGTGGCGATCCCACCGCACACGCGGAAGTCGTCTGTATCCGCAATGCAGGACGGCGGCGAGATTGGCCTCAACTCACTCTGGTCAGCACGCTCAGCCCATGCGTTATGTGTACAGGAACATCGCTGCTGTTCCGCATCCCGACGGTCATCATCGGCGAAAATCGCAATTTTCTTGGGGCTGAACACCTGTTTACGCAGGCCGGAGTCGCAATCAAGGTGCTTGACGACTCGGAATGTGTCGAGATGATGCGCAGCTTCATCGCACGACATCCTGATCTTTGGAACGAGGATATTGGCGTTCCGTAGAGCAAGCGTCGTGGGATCTGCCAGGAAGTGTGTGACTACTTTGCCCCAGCATTCAGCAATGCGAGCGTCCCCAGCATCGCGTTTCCCGAAATTTCCAGGCTCTTGGGACTCAATTTGTCAAGCGTATCTTCAGGCGTGTGATGAAAAGAGTTGTTGTAACCATAATCAAGGTCGATGAAGTCCATTACGGGAATCCCGACGTTTCGGAACGGGAGGTGATCGTCTTCGATCGCGGTTTGACGCCCGTAGAAGTGCGACTGATATCCGTAATGGCTGGCTGCCGCAAAGGCAATCATTTGCAAGCGTACTGACGAGTTCGCATCCTGATCGATGTTCAGGTCGGCATCCCCGATCATGTCTGCCAGAAGCAGAGCTTTGATCTGCTTGCTGGTTCCGTCCTGTTGCCACTTTTCGGCAAGGTGCTTGCTGCCGTAGAGGCTGTCGCTCGACCAATCGCGCTGCATCGCCTCCTCGCCATCGGTAAACACGAGCCAGACGGTGTGGCCATCCATCGGCCCATTCTTCACCTTCTCGCGAAACAAGCTGGCAAATTCGAGCAGCAAGCCGGTGGAGGATCCTCCATCATTCGCGCCAACGTAAGTCTTCGGCAGCCAGATATTAGTTTCGTAGTGCGAGGCAAAGACGACGATGCCTGGTTTCTTGCCTGGATATTTGGCGATGATGTTCCGAACCGGAAAACTTCCCTGAGGAGTGCTCTGGCTGAAGGCGTCATCTTCGACCTGATCGCCTTTCAGGTGCGCGTGAATGAAATCCTCGGCCCTCTTGTGGCCAGCACTGCCCAGAGGCCGCGAGCCGATTGCGACAAACTGCTTTATATATCCCCAACAACGCTGAGGATCGATCTTGAGCGCCTGATTCATCGCAGCATCGATCTGCGGTTGCGAGAGACCGATTTCGGTGGAGCGCGGATCGGCCTGCGTTTCGTTCTGGGCAGCTCCGGACGCCGGAGGCGACGTGTCGCTCTTAGCGTTCTTGCAGGACAGCAAAACGCTTCCCAAAATGAACATCAGGCAAAATGCAAGCAATCTCATTCTTTCTTCCACGGCCCGCACAACTGAGGACTACATCTCAAAGGTTATCCGTCCGATCCGTTAAATCCGTTCAGTCCGTGTTCTGGCTTGCTTCGGCCTTCGGCGGAAAACCTACCCCTTCGCGCGAGCCTTACGCCGACTGGGATGCACAAGATACGCCACGCCGATACTTATGAGATACAGCGCAATCATGGGCGCGGCAAACAAACACATGTTCGTAATATCAGTCGTGGGAGTCACAATCGCCGCAATCGTAAAAATAATCAGGATCGAATAGCGCAAATTCCGCCACAACCATCCGGCAGTAACGACTCCCATGAGTGCTAGAAAAAACACGAGGATGGGCAGTTCAAAAACGATGCCCATCCCGACGATCAGTGTAAGAAACAGGTCGGTGTACTCCCCAATCGTGATCATGGGCTTGAACTGCGAGCTGTATCCGATCAGGAAATTGAGTGCGGCTGGAAACGCCATTTTGTACGCGAAGAAGCCACCAGCGATGAACAATCCAACGGTGGCGACCATAAATGGCACTACGTAGCGCTGTTCGTGTTTGTAGAGTCCCGGCGAAATGAAGAGCCACACTTGATACAAAACGGCGGGAGAAGCCACAAAGATGCCGCCAATCAGCGCCATCTTCAGATACATGTTGAACGGATCGGTGGGGTTCGTGAATACGAGCTGGGTGTCGAGATGGTTGTTCCTGAGAGCGAAGGTGATCGGACGCTGCATCAGCTCGTAGATCTGTTCGTGATACCAGTAACAAACGCAGAAGCCCGCGAAGATCGCCAATGCCGAATAGATAATTCTCTTGCGCAGCTCTTCCAGGTGCTCGAGAAGCGACATGCCGGGTAGTTCCACCCGGCTAGTTACCTCTTCACGAGCTCGTTCGGTGAGGTCTCCGAGGTCTTTAGGCATTTCCTGCCGAATCAGGTCTGTAGGACCCCGCCTTGTCAGAGGAAGACGAGTGCGTCACGGTGTAGTCCGGCTCTGAGGCAGCGGCAGCAATCTCTGACGTTGAGGCAGGGGCAACGGTGGGTTCAGCGGCTGGCGCGGAGGAACCCACAGTCAGCGCCGGAGGCTGCGATTCGACGGTGTTGGAAAGGGACACTGGGGGGTCGATGGTGTTTTTCAAATCCGTTTCCAACTCGAGCTTGCGTACCTCGTCCTCGATTTGCGACTGGAACTCGCGGCTGGCCCGCTTGAATTCGGCCAACCCCTTACCGATTTGCCGGCCAATCTCCGGCAACTTCTTTGGCCCAAACAGTATGAGAGCCAGCACAAAGATAAACATCATCTCAGGAAAACCAAGGTTCATAAGTCTCCATCATACGGCGATGCCCAGAGATGCGGCAATCAGGGGAATCGGGTGATCGGGGAATCGGGCGATCGGGTAATCGGGTGAAGCAAGACACGAACTTTCCCTCTGCCCGACGCCTGGTATTACAGGCCGAAGCCGAGGCCAACAACCGAAAACCCGTTGTTTTTACTTCACCCGATCACCCGATGGCCCGATCACCCGATTCTCGTATCCAAGAGCACCCCAATGGCATCAAAAAGAACTGAAGTCATTGAATTGTCGGATTTTCGTGCTTAGCAGCTCGGAAAACCGATGCTATACTCAACCGAAATACTGGTTTCCGGCCGATTTTCATCCCGCAGACCTCTTTTATCCCCAGGAGAGTTGCAGCGGCCCTGATAACCGTCCGGTGCGTAAGGACGTCCAAACAGCATGGTGAGTAGCTCCCGTCGCTCTCTCTTCTTGGTTCTCTCAATTCTCCTTCTGTGCGGCTGCATGGGTGCCGTATTCGGACAGCGCAGCTCGGCTGCAGAGGGTTCGTCTGACGGTGAAATCCGCGACAACATCAAGGAATTCACCCAGATTTACGACGTCGTAGAGAAGAACTACGCGGAGCCGGTGAATCCCGACAAGGCGATTTACAACGGCGCCATCCCCGGAATGCTGCGCGTTCTCGATCCGCACTCGAACTTCTTCGACCCCAAGCAGTACGCGCTTCTCCGCGAGGATCAGCGTGGCAAGTACTACGGCGTCGGAATGTCAGTCGGACCGCGCAACAACAAAGTCATCGTGATCGCGCCCTTCGTGGGCACGCCGGCTTACAAGGCTGGGATTCGCCCCGGTGACGTAATCGCTGCCGTCGATGGCAAGCCCACCGACAATATGACCACCAGCGAAGTTGCCGATCTGCTCAAAGGCCAGAAAGGGACCACAGTCCACATCACCATCATTCGCGAAGGCGCCGACAAGCCGATCGAATTCACGGTAGTGCGCGACGAAATTCCCCGCTACAGCGTCGATCTCGCATTTGAGATCCGTCCGGGCATCGGCTACATGCACGTCAACGGATTCACCGAGACCACCGAGCACGAAGTTGCCCAGGGACTCGAGAAGTTCCAGCAGCAGGGTGAACTTAAAGGCCTGATCCTCGACCTGCGCCAGAACCCCGGCGGACTCCTCAGCGAGGGCGTTGGCGTCGCCGACAAGTTCCTGCACAAAGGACAAGTTATCGTCTCGCATCACGGACGTAATTCGCCTGAGAAGATCTATCGCGCCGCCCACGGCAACGGCGGCAAGGACTATCCGCTGGTCGTGCTGGTAAATCGTGGCACAGCGTCAGCCGCTGAGATCGTCAGCGGAGCCATCCAGGACCACGATCGCGGACTCGTAGTAGGCGAGAGCACTTTTGGCAAAGGACTGGTCCAGACCGTCTATCCGTTAGGCGAGAACACCGGCCTGGCGTTAACCACCGCCAAGTACTACACGCCCAGCGGACGCCTGATTCAGCGCGAGTACAACGGCGTCTCGCTCTACGACTACTACTACAACCACGACGACCAGACGAACTCCAACGTCGGCAAGGAAATCAAGCTCACCGACAGCGGACGCACCGTCTACGGCGGCGGCGGCATCACGCCCGACGTGAAGTTTCCGCAGCCGAAGCCGAACCGCTTCCAGGACGAACTCCTGCAGCACTACGCGTTCTTCAACTTCGCCAAGCACTACTTGTTCAATCGCCATGTCGGGAAAGACTTCCAGGTGAACGACGCCGTCCTCCAGGAATTCCGCAAGTACCTCGACGGTGAGAAGATCGCCTACACCGAAGCCGACCTGGTCGGCGTGCAGGACTGGATTGCATCGCACATCAAGGCAGAATTGTTCGTCTCCGAGTTTGGACAGCAGGAAGGCCTGAAGGTGCAGGCAGAGACAGATCCCCAGATCCTCAAGGCCCTGGAGCTTCTGCCCCAGGCCCGAGAACTTGCCGACAACGCGAGGCACATAATCGCCGAGCGCACCAGCGCGAGAGCAACATCCTCGTCGTCCTCAGGAGCCACTGCCGCAGCCCAACCGCAGTAGCCGGCGGTAGAAGTACCGGCGGCGGTAGCCGCTGGGTGAGGCAGTACCGCCGGCGGTAGCCGGTGGGTGCGTTCAAGGTCAAACAACAAGGCGGATTTCATCAAGTGATGAAATCCGCCGTTTGGTTTTCTGGACCATCGCGCGCCCTAGCGCGGGTGTTGCGTTGACTCAGGACTAACGCGCGTACTGACTTAGACAGAAGCTCCAGCAGCTTAGTAGCTCGCTCACAAAAAGTTCTGCAACGCCGTCGTCGTCTCCTTCGGATTCTCCTCGAGCACCCAATGACCGGTGTCATTCAGCACCACAGCGCTCACGTCCGTTGCAACTAATTTCATCTGGTTGGCCAGCACCTCTCCCAGCGACTTCTCTCCACCGATGGCCAGCACCGGCATTGTTAGCTTAGTCTGCGAGAGTTCAGCAAAATCCTTCGCCGCCTGCTGGAACGACACGAAATACGCCCACGCCGCCCGCATCCGTCCCGGACGCGAATAGACCGCCGCATATGCCCGCCGGTCCGATTCGGGAATCGAACGCGTCTTGTTCGCCGCCAGATCATTCCAGAAATATTCGAAGTAGGTGCGTTCGCGTCCCTGCACCAGCGCCTCGGGCGTCGGACCGTTGAAGCGAAAATGCCAAATCGCCGGATTGTTGTAGACCTCCTCCCAACCGCCAACGCCAGGCAGGAAGGCATCCATCACCACCAGCTTTGTCACTTCCGCGGGGAACTGTGCAGCATAGGCATAGGCAACCATCAGCCCAATGTCGTGGCCCACGACTTCCGCCTTCTCAAAGCCCAGCGACCGCACCAGCGCATGCATGCGCACCGCAGCCGACTTCATATCCAGTCCGTCTTTGGGAATGGCAGAGTCGCCAATCCCCGGCAGGTCCGGCGCAATCACCGTAAACCCCCGCGCGAGCGCTGGAATAACCGGCTTCCACATCAGCGAAGTCTCAGCAAATCCATGCAGCAAAACCACCGCCGGACCCTGGCCCGCCATCATGTAGTGAATTGAAACGCCGTCAACGTCGGCCGCGCGCGAGGAGATCGGATTGTCTGCCGCCTCTGCTGCCGACAATGCCGTGGTCAGAAGAAGTACAACCGCGATAGAGACAACAAGTCTGAAAAACGTTCGCAAGGTGTGTGGCTCCTGATGAGAGAATCTCTGGACTATACAGGACGCCTTCACAGCCGATGAGCGATAAGCCAATTAGCGAAAGCTGTTGCAATCCAATTCTCTGTGACGTCCTCCCTTTCCGCTGCCCCATCCTGAGCGGGGACCCCGAACCGCGCTGGTGTTGCAGGTGAATTTAGGTGGAAGCCCCCGACTTTGAGTCGGGGAACAAGGCTTTCAAGCCTTGCGACAACGACGAGCAGTCAAAGAATTGCGCTTTAGCGCTGGCTGGGGCTGCGAAGCGCGAAACCCTGAGGCCTTCGACAACGGAAATCAAAGGAGCCGGTGTTTTGCGCTGGCTCTTCAAGCTTCGCAGCTTAGAAGCTCAGGAGCTTAGCGGCTGTCTTTACTTCGGCGCAGGAGTGTTGTTCTGCGGCTGCGGCTGCGGCTGCGGCTGTTCACTCTGGTGAGCGCGGTCGTTTTTCTTCTGCAACTTTGCGTCGCGCGGGAGCGAGCTGTCGTTTACTACGCCCACTGCTTGCTGATGCTGGTCTTCCAAAATGGTCTTGACCTTCGCCTGCTGGTCGGGGGTAAGGTTCAGCGCCGCCGTGAGCGCGCTCACTTGCTCATCGACGCCTGGAGTACCGGAGTGCATCGCCGGCGCCTGCGAAGGCTCAGTCTGCGGCGTCTGCGCCTCAGGACTCTGCACCGTTCCAGGCTGCGATTGAGGTGATACGGACGGAGGCGTCGCTCCCGGACGCTGCGGATTTTGCTCCGCTGCCCCTGGTGTTTGCGGCGTCTGCGCGGGTTGCTGCATGGAGCCCTGATGGCCAAAGGCACCCAACGCCATGAGCATGCAGAAAAGAATTGCGACAGTGAAATTCTTCATAAGATCTACTCTCCCTTCGAGGTGCGGCCAGTTCTGTCCTGTGATGCCTGTTGAACTCGGCGGGAGGCAAAGAATCGTGAGCTGATGCGCTTCTCTGCTGTTGCCTTTGCTGGAGCTGATTGCCGTCTCTCCGGTCTGTCATCCCGAAGCGCGGTGTTGCGCGAGGGATCTGCTGTTGGCTGTTTGCGGTTGCCTAATCGCTAATTGCCGACTGCTGCTTTTCCGTGTTGGCTGTTCACTTCACCCGATGACGTCCTGAGCCTGCCGAAGAGCCTGCCCTGCCTTTTAGCTTGGGCGCAAAGCGCGAAACCCTGAGGCTTTCGAAGGGGTAGTCGAATGGGATCCTGGGTGTGGTTCTGGCTGTTTGCCGTTGATGAGGTGGCCGGTCCTTACGTCAAAAACTGATTTCCACAGCGAGCGACGGTAAGAACCTTGACTCGGTCCTGCGAGTCGGGGTACCACCGAAGAGGAGATCGACAATCGCTTCGCAGCTTCGTCGTCCGGAGCTTCGCAGCTTGGCTCCGCTTACAAGAAAGGGAGGCGCAGAACGATGACGGTCCTATGCTTCACGAATCCTGGCATTCACTGCAATTTCACTGTTAATTCACTGCCCCTCTCCGCTACCCCCAGTGTTTATGCGGGTTTTATGCAGCGGAAGAAATTCACTGTTATTTTCACTGATAAATTCACTGTTAATTCGTTGTTAGTCTCCTGATCAGTGAATTAACAGTGAATCGGAAATCAGCAGCAATTAGCTAGTAGAAACCGGGGTCCCATTTCCGGGGTTCCCCCTGATCGGGTGAAGTGAACGCAAACGGCGAACACTAAGGTCGCGAAGGAAACGACAAAGGTCACGAAGTATGTCTTTTATGGTTTCGGCTGTTCACTTCACCCGATGAGCCGATCGCCCGATCACCCGATTCCTTTGGGTTTGCTTCCCTGCCATATCCGTCCTAACATTTGTTAGCTCGACGAAACTCAACGAGGTCTTCCTATGTCCAGCAGCGCTATCGCTACGCAGCTTAAGCCGTGTCCGATCTACATCAATGGGCGCCCGCAGATTTCGCGCGGCGAGGTTTTCATCCAGCACAATCCGGCGACGGGCGAGCCTGTGGCTGAGATCCCTATTTGCTCGCACGATGAGGTCGCGGCCGCGATTGCTTCGGCGCAGGCGGCATTTCCCGCGTGGAGCGCTACGCCGGTGATGAACCGCTGCCGCGTGCTCTTCCACTTCCATCAACTGATGGAGAAGCATGCCGATGAGCTGATCGCGCTTGTAACCGAGGAAAACGGCAAGGTGCGCGAGGAGGCTCGCGGATCGTTCCAGCGGGGCCTGGAGTGCGTGGAGTTTGCCTGCGGCGTTTCCAGCCTGATGATGGGCGAAACCGTCGAGCACGTTGGCGCCGACGTGGATGGCTGGTCGACGCGGCATCCGCTGGGCGTATGCGTGGGCATCACGCCGTTTAACTTTCCCTTAATGGTACCGCTGTGGATGTTTCCGGTAGCCATCGCCTGCGGTAATACCTTCGTGCTGAAGCCTTCGGAGCGCGTGCCGCGATCGTCCGTGCGTCTGCTGGAGCTCGTGTACGAGGCTGGACTGCCGACTGGAGTGATGAACCTGGTGCATGGAACCAAGCCGGTGGTCGATCAGCTATTGACCGATCCACGGGTGAAGGCGGTTTCGTTTGTAGGATCGAGCGCGGTAGCGAAGTACATCTACGCAACTGCGTGTGCGAACGGCAAGCGCGCGCAGGCGCTGGGCGGCGCGAAGAACCACTCTGTCGTGATGCCGGACGCGGATATGAACCACTCGGCGAGCACGATCATGTCCTCGTCGTTTGGATGCGCGGGCGAGCGCTGTGTGGCGACTAGTGTGGTAGTGGCGGTGGGCGATGCGGCCGATCCACTGTTGGCGGCGCTGAAAAAGGCTGCCGACGAGATGAAGGTCGGCGATGGCTCGGATCGCAGTACCGTTATGGGACCGATCATCAATAGCGAGGCCAAGAAGCGCATTCTCAACTATATCGACGTGGGCGAGCAGGAAGGCGCGAAGCTGGCCCGGGATGGACGCAAGGATACTTGCTGCGATAACGACGGATACTTCGTTGGTCCGACCATCTTCGACAACGTGAAGCCTTCGATGCGGATTGCACGTGAGGAGATCTTTGGTCCGGTGCTGTCGGTTGTGCGGGCTCGCGATCTGCAGGAAGCGGTCGACGTGGTGAACGCGTCGGAGTACGGCAATGCCTCCTCAATATTTACCAAATCGGGGCACACCGCCCGCGAGTTCAGCGCAAAGGTGCAGACGGGAATGGTCGGAATCAATGTCGGCGTGCCTGCTCCGGTAGCGATCTTTCCGTTCACAGGCTGGAAAGGCTCATTCTTCGGCGATCTGCACGCCTTGGGCAAAGACGGCGTGAAGTTCTATACCGAGACGAGAGTCGTGACATGTAGGTGGTGACGAGTTAACGGCAACAGCAAGAGCGAACACGAAGGTCACGACGGAAACTTCGGAGGTCACTATTCCTCTCAAAAATCCGCGTGAATCCGTTCAATCCGCGTTCATCCGCGTGGGCTCTTGCTTTTCGGCCCCCGGCAGTGCTCAAACTCCAGCGTAAGTCGCGCGTTTGAGGAAATTGCCGCTGCCGGCTTTGCCGTGGAATTTGTCGTTCTCGACCAGCACGCGTCCGCGGGACATGACTATGTCAGGCATGCCTTTTACCTTGATGCCTTCGAACATGGAGTAATCCACACGCATGTGGTGAGTCTTGGCGCTGATCGTGTGTTCCCGATTTGGGTCGAAGATCACGAGATCGGCGTCGCTGCCTACGGCGATGGTGCCCTTGCGCGGATAGAGTCCGAAGATCTTTGCCGGCGTAGTTGACACAAGTTCGACGAAGCGGTTCACGCTGAAGCGCTTCTTCCCTACACCACCGGAATAAATGAGGCTCATGCGGTGCTCAATGCCAGGTCCGCCGTTGGGAATCTTGGTGAAATCGTCTTTACCCAGCTCTTTCTGCTCCTTGAAGCAGAACGGACAATGATCGGTGGAGACGACTTGCAGGTGATCGTTCTTGAGTCCGTTCCAGAGCTTTTCCTGGTGCCACTTCTCGCGTAGCGGCGGAGTGAAGACGTATTTGGCGCCTTCGAACCCAGGAGCGTCCATGTCTTCGAGCGAGAGATAGAGGTATTGCGGACAGGTCTCGGCATAGACGGGCAATCCGCGATCGCGAGCTTCGCGGACTTTCTCCAGCGCGTCGTTGCAACTGAGATGAACGATGTACACGGGAGCGCCCGCCATCTCGGCAAGCGCGATGGCGCGTGACGTGGCTTCGGCTTCAGCCGTAGTTGGACGCGTCAGCGCGTGATATTTCGGCGCGGTCTTCCCTTCCGCCAGCGCCTGCTTGACGATTACATCGATGGCGCCGCCGTTCTCGGCATGCATGCAGATCATGGCGCCAGTTTTTGAGGCAGTGCGCATCGCGCGAAAGATGCTGGCGTCGTCGAGCATAAAGACGCCCGGATAGGCCATAAAGAGCTTGAAGCTCGTAACACCGTCGCGAATGAGCTGCGACATCTCGTCGAGGCGCGCGTCGGGCAGGTCGGTGATAATGCAGTGGAACGCATAGTCGGCGACGGCTTTGGGCGCGGCTTTGTGCATCCAGGCATCGAAGGCCGTGCGTAGTGTCTGCCCTTTGTATTGGATGGCGAAGTCGATGAGTGTCGTGGTCCCGCCGAAGGCCGCGGCGCGAGTGCCGGTCTCGAAATCGTCAGCGCTGGTCGTGCCGCCGAAGGGCATGTCGAGATGCGTGTGAACGTCGATGCCTCCAGGCATCACGTATTTGCCTGCCGCGTTGAAGACACGCGTAGCGTTCTCCTGAGGCAGGTTCGTGCCGATCGAATCGATCTTGCCGTCGACGATAGCTACGTCGGCCGTGTATGTGTCGGTAGCGGTGACCACAATTCCGTTCTTGATGAGTGCATCGAAGGACATTTGGACTCCAAGCTACCAGTTTCCAGAAAAAGCAACAGCAAAGCCAAGAGCGAACACGAAGGTCACGAAGGAAAAAGCGGAGGTCACGAACCGTTTTGCGGACAATCCGCGTGAATCCGTTTAATCCGTGTTAATTCGCGTGAGCATTTGATGTTGGTTTTGCTTCTGCCAGCAGCCAGTAGCTATCAGCCAACAGCTATCAGCTGGAATCGCCGATTTTATGCTATGCTCGCAAAATTTCCAGCCTATCATTGAGACAGGATCAGGGTGATCCATGCACACGGGCCCCAAGCTCACTCCAGAGCAACTCGAAGAGAACTTCGCAGACATTAATCCGCCGCTTACGCCGTCGCTCGCTCTGGAAGCGGCATCGCGCTGCCTGTTCTGCTACGACGCGCCGTGCATCAAAGCTTGCCCGACTGAAATCAACATCCCGCAGTTCATTCGCCAGATCCTTACGCAGAATCTCGTGGGCTCGGCGCGAACCATTCTTTCGGCCAACGTGCTCGGCCATAGTTGTGGTCGCGTATGTCCGACTTCAGTTCTATGCGAGGGCGCGTGCGTTCTGAATGCTGAGGGCAAGAAGCCGGTCGAGATCGGACGGCTGCAGCGACACGCCGTAGATCACGTGCTCGATCGCGGAATCAAGGTGCTGAAGGCTGGGAAAGAGAACGGACAACGAGTAGCGATGATAGGGGCCGGTCCAGCGAGCCTGGCTTGTGCCGCAGAACTGCGACGGTTTGGATACGGGGCGGTGATCTTCGATTCCAAACCTCATCCCGGCGGACTGAATACTTATGGAATCGCTGCTTACAAGATGAGAGCCGAGGACGCAGTGCGCGAGACCGAGATGATCCGTGCGCTCGGCGTGGATATTCGAAACGGGGTGACCGTCGGACGCGACGTGTCCCTCGAGCAACTCGAACGCGAGTACGACGCGATTTTTCTCGGCATCGGGCTGGGCGAAACCGAGGACCTGCACATTGAAGCGGAAAGCATCCGTCGCTGTGCCGATGCGCTGTCATTCATCGAGAAGACGAAGACCAACGGCTTCGATCACGTGCAGGTAGGCACTCGAGTTGCAGTGATAGGCGGCGGCAACACGGCGATCGACGTGGCTACTGCTGCGCGGCGGCTCGGTGCGGAAGTTGTGTACATGATCTATCGCCGCAGTCGCGAAGAGATGTCGGCATTTGACTATGAGTATGAGTTGGCAAAGGCAGATGGAGTGACATTCGTCTGGCAGGCCGCTCCGGTGCGAGTACTCCCCGACGCTCGAGGCAGAGCACAAGGTCTTGTGTGCGTCAAAACCGAACTGGGCTCACCAGACTCGTCGGGCAGGCGCTCATTCCGTCCCATACCGGGAAGTGAATTTACACTCGAGGTCGATATGGTAGTAAAGGCCCTCGGACAGAAGAAGCTTGCCTTCCTGCAAGACATTCCCAAACTCAGATTGGATGGAGGCAAGGTCGTTGTGAATCCCGAGACGATGCAGACCTCGAATCCCAAATACTTCGCTGGAGGCGATTGCGTAAACGGCGGAGGCGAAGTGGTGGATGCCGTGGCGCATGGAAAGCGCGCAGCGCGAGGCATTCACGCGGCACTCTCGTCACAGCAGCAAGGAGTCGCACATGCCTGATCTGAGTATCTATTTCTGCGGAGTCCACTCGCCGAATCCTTTTTGGCTTGCCTCAGGACCTCCGACCAATACCGCTTACCAGGTGATGAAGGCCTTCGATGCCGGCTGGGGCGGAGCCGTGTGGAAGACCATCGGAGATCCCATCATTAATACCGCGTCGCGCTACGGCTCCATCGATTACAAACACGAGCGCATGATCGGTCTCAACAACATCGAGCTCATCAGCGATCGTCCGATTGAAACCAACTTCCGCGAGATCTCTGACGTTAAGAAACGCTTTCCCCGGAACACCGTCATCGCGTCGTTGATGGTCGAATCCAAGCGCGAGACATGGCACGACATCATGCGCCGTGCGCAGGATTCCGGGGCAGATTTGGTGGAGTTGAACTTCGGATGCCCGCACGGCATGTCCGAGCGTGGTATGGGCGCAGCAGTCGGCCAAGTACCTGAGTACGCGACCATGATCACGACGTGGGTGAAAGAAGTCGCAACTATTCCCGTGATCGTAAAGCTCACACCCAACGTTACCGACGTTGCTCACATGGCACATGCCGCAAAGCAAGGTGGCGCGGATGCGGTCTCGTTGGTCAACACGTTCAACAGCCTGGTTGGCGTCGACCTCGACAGCTTCGCTCCGCGTCCAAACGTCGGCGGCTATGGCAGTCACGGGGGTTATTGCGGGCCATCGGTCAAGCCCATCGCGCTTCATATGGTTTCGTCAGTGGCTAAGCATCCCAAAGTCGGTATTCCTATTTCAGGAATTGGGGGTATTGGCAACTGGCAGGATGCCGTTGAGTTCATATTGCTTGGAGCAACATCGGTGCAGGTCTGTACCGCGGCAATGCACTACGGCTTCCGTATCGTTGAAGACATGATCGATGGTCTCTCACAATATCTTGAAGACAAGGGCTTCAGCTCGGTGATGGATCTTGTAGGCAAGTCGGTCGATCGCATCCGCGATTGGGGCGATCTAGATCTGAATTACAAGATCGTCGCGCGCATCGATCCGCAGCTCTGCATCGGCTGCAATCTTTGCTATATCGCCTGTGAAGACGGTGCGCACCAGTGCATCAGCGCTGCGGAGCGACCACGAGGAGATTTGCGCGATGGAGAGATTGCTAAACATGTCCCGCGTATCTTGGAAGATGAATGCGTCGGGTGTAACCTCTGCGCACTCGTTTGTCCAGTTCCCGGCTGCATCACGATGGAACAAATTGATCTCGGGCGACGGACGATGAGTTGGCGACAATTGCAGGAAGCCCGTGGCAGAAATCCCCAGTGCAGCATGGAAGATTTGTTAGCGAATCGAAGTGCCGCGGGAGATTGAACCGAAGGCCCTGCATGTTCGAGTCTAGGGCGTCAACGAGTGGCTCAACTAGGCAAGAATCCTCTTCTTTTGCGTAGAATTCAGCGTTTCGCAAGCAGTTCGCAGGACCAGACGAGTTGCGCGCTCCCGAATTGAAACGAGGAACGGCGTTGTTCGAGTAGCATCTTGTTTCGCGGCCTCCCGCAGCATCCAGCCTAGCCCTTTTTGGACCATGATGTCCTCATCTGCGAGAAGTTCCTTCGCAACCTCTTGCGCTTCTTTCCAGAACATGCCCCGGCGAATGCCGCGTATCAGCGACACCGCCGAAGCGCGGCGTCTCCACAGGTTTCGCGAACGAACCCATTTGCGGACGCACCTCGCTCGTTCCGGCAGCGCTGCCATCATGGGCCCGAGAAGGTACATTGTCAGTCCATCGTGATCAGACCAATTTGATACACGGTCGAGCCATTCGTCGAACAGGCGAAACTCCGAATCGCCAAGCTTAGTCGGGGATGGTTCCAGGAGAAAGACCGCAAAGTTTTTCTCTTCAGATATGGGTCCCCTGAACAGCTCATCCGCCAATTCCACGACAGCGTTCAACCCGGCGCTCTTAGTAAGTGATTTGCGATACTCGTGAGCAAACTTGCGAAGCGGGGCTGTGCGCCAGCCGTGAGCTTCGAATGCTTCCTTGAAGAATCGCTGAGAAGAAAGGGCGATTGACTTCGAGCCGCGAAGCAAGTGTTTGGCGGATCTCGCGAGCCAGCTGCGAGACATCTCGACGCGGAGCAGTGGCTTGCGAAGGCACCGCCTAAACCTCTTGCGCTGCCAGCCGCGAAGTCGTTCTTGGCATTATTGCGAGGTAGACGACGAACGCCACAGCGAAACCGACAAACCAGGAATAGTCATACAGGAAGCGTACGGACGGAATTACCAGACCAATCAAAGCCACACCGCTCCCTGCGATCAACGCCCCAATCGCTCGCCAGTTGAATCCCCGGGAATACTCATACCCAGAGCCGCGCAGGTAAAGGTCGTCAACCCGGAGCTGTTTGCGGCGAATAATGAAGTAGTCACAGATCATGATTCCCGCAACGGGACCAAGCACAGCCGCGTAGCCACCGAGCCACCCAAAGATGAAGGTGCGGTGATTGGCAAGGAGCTTCCAGGGCATCATGGCCACGCCCATCAAGCAGGTAATCACGCCGCCGAGTTTGAATGAAATGCGCTTGGGCCAGAGATTGGAGAAATCGTTTGCGGGAGAGACTACGTTGGCCCCGATGTTGACATTGAGCGTCGCCAACAAAATCGCGAGCAACGAGATCACTACCGCAACTGGTGAATGGAAACGGCTCAGCAATTGAACCGGATCCCAGATCGCCGACCCGTAGATTATGACCGTCGCCGAGGTGACCGCCACGCCTATGAACGAATACAGCGTCATAGTCGTCGGCAGGGCAATCGCCTGGCCAATCAGCTGCCCGCGCTGATCGCGAGCAAAGCGGGTGAAGTCGGGAATATTGAGCGAGACCGTCGACCAGAATCCAACCGTGCCGTTCAAAGCAGGAATCAGGAACTTAAGAAAATCTGAAGTGCTCTGAAACTTTGATGGCGCCGAGAGCATGGGACCGAATCCGCCAGCCGACTTATAGGCCCATCCAAGCAGCAGTAATCCGACGCCGAGCAGGATCGGGGCGCTTACGCCCTGCAGGAATCGGATGTACTCAATTCCTTTGAGCACGACGATCAAGTTGATGCCCCAGAAGATGACGAAACAGATCGCCACGCCGCGGGGATTGTTTGCCCACGACGGCCATAGCGTCGCCAAAAGCGTGTTGATCGCTTCGCCGCCGATCCAGCTTTGAATCCCGAACCATCCGCACGCAACCAGAGCGCGTAGCACAGCCGCAACATTCGCACCCAGAAGCCCAAATGACGCGCGCGCCAGTACCGGAAAGGGAATGCCATATTTCGCTCCCGGGTGGGAGTTCAGCAGCATCGGGGCGAGCACGATGGTGTTGCCGAGAAACACCGTCAGGACAGCCTGCTTCCAGCCCATGCCGCCCTGAATGAGGCTTGCGGCGAGCATGTAGGTCAGGATATTGACAGACATCGAGACCCAGAGAGCAGCATAGTTGTACGTGCTCCAAGTTCGGTGAGCAGCGTCGACAGGCGCAAGGTCGTGATTGTAAAGAGGGCTCGCTTCGATTCGGCTGCGCGTTGTGCTCTCGTGGGCGACCGTGCTCATGGGATTGGTTAGGGCCTACCTCGCTGCTGCCACGGCGGGCTGACGGACCGCGCTGAGTGCTTCATCCATGATTTTGATCGCTTCATCCACGTCGCTCTTCGCTATGTTCAGTGGCGGTGACATGCGGATCACATTTCCGTAGAGTCCGCCCTTTCCGACGAGCAGGCCGCGACTGCGGCATTCTTCCATAAACTGCGTCGTCTCCTGTGGAGCAACCTCTTTGGTCTTGCGATCCTTCACGAACTCTAGCGCTTGCATCAGTCCCATGCCGCGAACGTCGCCGATGAGATCGTGTTTGTCCTGCAAGCTCTGGAGTCCCTGCCGGAAGTAGTTGCCGACGACTTCGGCGTTGTCCATAAGGCGGTCTTCTTCAATGAGATCAATGGTTGCTTTGGCCGCGACGCTAGTCACGGGATTACCGCCGAACGTGGAGATCTGCAGTCCTTTAAAGCTGCCTGCGATCTCTGGTTTCGTGGCTGTGAGTCCAACCGGCATGCCATTTGCCAGGCCCTTCGCCGAGCTAATGATGTCGGGATAGACCTCCCACTGCTCGATGCCGAACCATTTCTTGCCTGTGCGTCCCCATCCGGTTTGGACTTCGTCAGAGATGAATAGCCCACCGTACTGCTTCACGATGTTGAAGACGATCTTGAAATACTCCTTCGGTGGAGTGATGAAGCCGCCGACGCCCTGAATCGGTTCTGCGATGAATGCTGCGATCTGGCCTGACGTAGTGGTCTGGATCACCGCTTCTACGTCTTTCGCACACTCGATCCCACATTCAGTCGGCTTCATGCCGAAGGGACAGCGGTAACAGTACGGATTCAACGCGTGAACTACGCCAGGATTGGAAACCGGCAATGACCTGCGCCAAGTACCATGACCAGTAAGCGACTGCGCGAGCTGCGAGCGCCCGCTGTAGCCATGACGCAATGCTACGACTTCGAAGTTCCCGGTGTACATGCGCGCGATTTGGATTGCGGTCTCGTTCGCCTCAGTGCCGCTGTTCGAGAAAAAGCTCTGGGAAATCTCGCCTGGAGTGATCTGGGCAATCTTCTCGGCAAGCGCGACAACGGCTTCGTTGGGAAAGAGCGTGGAAGCGTGCTGCAGCTTGTCGATCTGCGCCTTCACCTTCGAAGTGACTCGCGGATTCGTGTGCCCGACTGAGATGGTCACAATGCCGCCGAAGAAGTCCAAATACTTGTTGCCATCGGCATCCCAGAGATACTGCATGCTTGCATGATCTGTGACTAATGGCTCGGAAAAGTAAGTGGTGATCGAAGGGAACAAGTACTGCTTATGTTTGCGAATGACTTCTTCTTTAGTCATGTGAACCTCGGCTAAACTTCAGCGATTAGCGATAAGCGAAGCAAATAACAATGTCCAGCGTGCGCGCGGAACCCTTCGTATAGCACAGACGTCCGCCGCGGCGGACTGCGTCTCTAGGACGCTACCTTGGCCACCTTGCCCGCTTGCGATACCAGCGGCTCATACGAATCTGGACGGCGATCGCGGAAGAACTGCCAAGTCTTGCGAACTTCGGCGATCATGTCCAGATCTAAATCCGCTACTACCACTTCGTCCTTATCGCGGCTGGCTTGCGCGATGATCTTGCCGCGCGGATTGCAGAAGTAGCTCTTCCCATAAAACTCACCGATGGCCCATGGTTTCTCGACGCCGACACGATTGATCGCGCCCACAAAGTATCCGTTAGCGACAGCGTGCGCGGGCTGTTCAAGCTCCCATAGATATTCGGAGAGACCGGCAACCGTCGCCGATGGATTAAACACGATCTCGGCCCCATTCAGTCCGAGAATGCGCGCGCCCTCTGGAAAGTGCCTGTCGTAGCAGATGTAAACGCCCACTCGAGCGTAGCGGGTCTGAAAAACGGGATACCCGGTATCGCCGGGGGTGAAGTAAAACTTCTCCCAAAACCCGGGAGCCACTTGTGGAATGTGGTGCTTTCTATATTTTCCGAGATACGTTCCATCGGAGTCGATAACGGCCGCAGTGTTGAAGTACAAGCCGGTCATCTCCTCCTCGTACACCGGAACTACGATCACCATCTTGTATTTGGCCGCGAGCTTCTGCATGAGCTTCGTCGTCGGACCATCGGGGACTCGCTCGGTCATCTCATACCATTTTTGATTCTGCTCGGCGCAGAAATAAGGACCGTAAAAAAGTTCTTGAAGGCACAGGACTTGCACTTTCTCTTTTGCAGCCTGCTCGATCAACTTGAGATGCTTGTCGATCATCGCCTTCTTGATCTTGGACATGCTGTGATCGGGGCCAAGAGGATTGTGGGCCTGGATCAGGCCGCAGCGGACGCTTCGAGACATTACCTACCTCGGATTGAGAATTACCGGAAGCTGAATATATAACGTCCGGCGTGTTCCAAACACTGAAATTCTGCTCATAAGTGATCCCGTTGGCTCCTTCAGGGATGACAGTATTTAAGTAAAGTGCATTTGAAAACAAGGCCCGCTGAAGTCGTGCCCCTCAAGAGCCAACTCATGAATCAAGAGCGCCGAGATTAGTCGCTCACAATGCGATCGGCAAACCGAATGAGAAAACGGATCCATGTCCTAATTGGCTGGTAACGCCGATGCGCCCGCCATGTGCTTCCACGATTGCCTTTACGATGGCGAGTCCCATTCCGGTACCTTGCACCCGATATCGTTGGCTTTGCCCGCGATAGAATTTGTCGAAGATTAAAGATCGTTCCAAGTCGTCGATACCACTGCCACGATCGGCAACGTTGGTTACAAGGCGGTCGCCTTTCACCTCGGAGCTTACGAAGATAGGAGAACCCGGTTGTGAGTACTTCACTGCATTCTCCAGCAGGTGACGAACGACTTTGGTGATCCACGTCGCGTCCATCAATGCCGGAGGAAGCTGCTCCGGAATTCGGAGTTCGACGGGATGCCCCTCGAGCACCTGCCTCGATTCGTCGAGCGCTGCGTCGACGACTTCGCGAATGGCACGAGGATGCAGTTCCAGCTTTACTTCGTTCGCATCCAACTGCGCCATCTCGACTGCTTCGCCAACCAGGCGATTTAACCGGTCGCTCTCTTCGTCAATCACCGTGAGCAATTCCTGTCGCTCATCCGAAGCAAGTTGCGGTTGCGTAAGCAGGCTGCTGACAGAAGCTTTGATCGACGTGAGTGGAGTCCGAAATTCGTGTGTTACCGAATCCAACAGCGCCGACCGCAGGCGCTCACTCTCGCGCGCAGCCTCGGTCCGCGTGACCTTCTCGACTGCAGCCGCTCGCTCAATGCCTATGGCGATCAGGCTTCCGACGGCTTCCAGAGTTTCTTGGGAGACACTGCTTCCAGCCAACGCCAATATCCCGAGCGACCGGATTCCCATGCGGATAGGCACGAAGCACATCTCGCGATCGCGCCCCAGCACAAGTTCGGAGCGCGCTGCGGCAACCTTCAGGGCCTCTTTGCTGATGCCGCCATCGTCAGCGGTAGAACGGTAGACGCGATCTCGGTCAGTCAAATAGACCGCTGCCTGGTCCGCTCCAAAGGTTCCCACTAAGTAACGTGGGATTGCATTAAGCAATTCGACTACGTTTTCTGTCACCAGCAGTTGCTGGCTAAAGGAATAGAGCCTCTCCACTTCGCGCCGGCGCTCATCCGCCGCCCGGGCTTCGCGGCGCACGCGCTCAGATAGATTACTCGCCACAACTGCCGTGAAGAGAAACGCAAACAGCGCCACCCAATTCTGTGTCTCTGCAATCGTGAACGTTCCGATGGGAGGCAGGAAAAAGTAGTTAAAGGCAAGGGCCGCAACAAACGACATGAAAACTGCGACCGTGAGTCCCCAGTTCGCGGATACGATCAACACGGCGAGCAGGAAGGTCAGCGCCACCGTGGTCGGATTGAGTTTTACGACGCGCGTGTAGAGGGCTACGATTACGGCTACGATAGCCGTCGCCGCGATGAATCTGAGCGTTTTCTTAAGCGCAGGACTCACGCCGCGATTGTAGCCGAGTTCGACAATTCAGCACGGGTCGCGCAGAATGTACGCAATGCCCAAGAGTCCGGAAGAATGGCTGGAGCAAACTGCGCCCGAAAAACGCGCAGGGACATTCAAGCTCATCCTTGGCTACGCTCCCGGTGTGGGAAAGACTTACAACATGCTGAGCGAGGCCATCCGTCGGCTTCGACGCGGAGAAGATGTAGTCATTGGCGTGATTGAAACACACGGGCGAAAAGTTACGGCCGAGCTTGCGCAACAACTAGAGGCAGTCCCACGCAAAAAAATCGAATACAAAGGCACGATCTTCGAAGAGATGGATGTCGATGCTATTCTGGCACGCAAGCCGCAAGTCGCTTTAGTGGATGAGTTCGCGCACACGAACGTTGAGGGCAGCAAGCACCGCAAGCGATACGAAGACGTGCTTGAGCTTCTGGATGCAAAAATCGACGTGCTCTCAACCATGAACATTCAGCACCTCGAGAGCATGAATCCAACGATACAAAGCATCACAGGCATCCAGGTACGAGAGACGATTCCCGATTGGGTCCTGCAACGTGCCGATGAAATTGTGATGGCCGATCTAACTCCCGAGGCTCTCCAAATGCGCATGCAACGCGGGGATATCTACCCTCTGGACCGGGCGGAAAAGGCGCTTAAGAACTTCTTTCGCCGTGGGAATCTGATGGCATTACGCGAGCTCGCGCTGCGGCAAGTAACGCACGCGGTCGATCGCAGCCTCGATGCGTACTTGAAAAAGAAGAACATCGACCAGAATTGGGGGATCCAGGAACGCATTGCAGTCTGCATCAGTTCGCATCCCGAGTCGCAGCAACTCATCGCGCGGGGAGCCAGAATCGCTGATCGTATTGGCGCCGATTTCTTCGCCGTCTATGTCGAGCAAGAGAGGGATCGAGAGCCAGATCGCGCGCGAAGTCTCAATTCGAACTTTCAGTTTGCCGAGAACCTCTCCGCCAAAATCGTGCGACTGAAAGGAAAGGACATCGCGTCATCCGTCGCAGAGTTCGTTGGCAAGGAGAACATCACGCAGGTAGTCTTCGGCCGCTCTGCGGTGGGTGGATGGCGCGAATATCTGTATCTCGGAGCAATTCAGAGATTTCTTCGCAACGCCCCGCCCGTAGACGTGCACATCGTTACGCAGAGGACCGACTAATCGTGGCTGGGCGCCGAATTCTGGTAGTTGACGATGAAGCACAAATCACGCGCGTGCTGCGCACGACGTTATCCAGCCACGGATATGAGATCCGTGTCGCCAACGACGCCGTAGCCGCTCTCGATGTAGTCAATGACTGGCCGCCGGAGCTGATCATTACCGACCTTTCGATGCCGGATATGAGCGGTGTCGAGCTCACGCGAAAAGTGCGGGCGAAATCCGAAGTTCCCATCATCGTTCTTTCCGTCCGAGGTGAGGAGCGTACCAAGATCGAAGCGCTCGACGCTGGCGCGGACGATTATGTCACCAAACCTTTCAGCATGAATGAACTGTTGGCGCGAGTACGAGCTAACCTTCGGCGCTTCACGCCGCCCAAACCGGAGGAGCAGGAAATCGGCGTCGGAGATTTCAAGATTGACCTTCCAGGACACAAGGTCTTGGTACGTGGCGAGGAGGTGCGGCTCACACCAAAAGAGTTTGACCTGTTGGTATATTTCGCCCGTCATCCCGACAAGGTCGTGACGCATGCCGTTCTTCTACGCTCTGTGTGGGGACCGCAAAGCGTGAATCAGAACGAGTATTTGCGTGTCTTCATCGGGCAACTGCGCAAGAAGCTCGAAGCAGGTGGCGACAGACACTACATCATGACAGAACCCTGGGTGGGATACCGTTTTACGCCCGGCGAGTAAGCGCTTTTACCAATTCCTTACATTGCATTCGCTAACATGGCTGTCGTTTTTTAGGAGCCATGCTATGCGCTTCGCTCTATGCGGACTCGTCGCCCAATGCTGTGCTGCTAGCAGATTCGCTGGTTTCCTGCTGCTGGCATCTGCCTCCTTGCACGCTCAACCCGCCGCCACGAAAGTTCAATCCACGCGAGACGACGAAGTTCAGCAGCTCAAAGCCCTCGTGCTCGAGTTGCAATCCAGAGTGGAGAAGTTAGAGGAGGAGCGCTCGCAGGCTGGGACGATTCCAAATCCAGTCGCATCGTCTAGCAAACAAGCGCCTTCGGTGCAATCGGCCTCAGATCCCTCTACCGCTGAGTCCGTCAGCGGCGAAGATCGCAGCCTTTTGGATTATCTGCGCGGGACCACCATCGATTTCGCCATCGATACTTACTATGGCTACAACTTCAACCATCCCATCGGGCGGGTCAACGCGCTTCGCTCCTATGACGTGCTCAGCAACAACATCAGCCTGAATCAGGCGAATGTGATCTTCGAGCGTGCTCCCGACGTGCAAGCTGGCCGCAGATATGGAGCCCGTCTCGATCTCCAGTTCGGCCAGGCGACGGACACGCTGCAGGGAAATCCCATCAATGAACCTCGCCCGCAAATTTACCGAAACATCTTTCAAGCTTATGGAACCTACATTCTGCCTGTCGGAAACGGCCTCTCTCTTGATGTAGGCAAATGGAGCAGCTCACTTGGTATCGAGGGAAACTACACCAAGGATCAGATGAACTACTCTCGTTCTTTCTACTTCAGTTTTCTGCCGTTCTACCACATGGGAGTCCGCGCGGGGTACAAGCTAAACGATCGGGTTGCATTGAACTATTGGCTCGTAAACGGCACGAACCAGACGGAGGCAACAAACGGATTCAAAGATGAGCTGTTCGGCCTCACGCTCACGCCCAACAAAAATGTTGCCTGGACAGTGAGCTACTATCTCGGACAAGAGCAGCCGGACCGCACCCCGGTTGCGCCGAACAGCCCGATTCCAGTACAGCCGGGACTGAGCTTCGCTCCGATTACGCCAGCCCCTGATGGCCGTACCCATATCTTCGACAGCTATGTAAGTTGGCAGCCTACTCCTAAACTTGCCTTCGCCCTCGAGGGTGACTATGTGATCCAGCGGTTGTGGGAATTCGCCGCGCCTGGCCATTCCGCCCAGCCGTCGGAAGTCTGGGGCGGAGCTGTTTACGCCCGCTATCAACTTACTCCCAGATTTGCACTCGCGACACGAGCCGAATATCTAGCTGACCATGGCGGACTCTTCACAGGCATCACACAAGCTCTCAAGGAAAACACCTTCACGCTGGACTACAAACTGGGAGAAGGTTTTCTAGTGCGATCGGAATACCGCCGTGATTTTTCCAATCGTCCCAGCTTTTTTACGGACGCCGCAGGGAGGCTCAAGAAGGAGCAGAACACAGCGACGCTCGGTCTGGTGTGGTGGATGGGTCGCAAACAAGGAACGTGGTAGTTAGACTTGGAGGACACCACGACTCCTACGCTGATATTTTAGGCCTTCCTCAATCCGTGTCATCTCATCGGCGGATCAATTCGTGGATTTCATCTTACGAAAGCTTTACGAACCTCTTACCGACACCTTAGCCGCAGACTTATCTAATTGAACTGCCGGGTAGATTTCCCTGTGGGGTATCGAGCCCGGGAGGTTCGCATGCTGGCGCTAATGATCATTGTGTTGGCAGGAATTTTCTTCTTTCTTCGGGTCTTCATTGCGTTCTCTGCGGAACAAAAACGCCGCCGGAAGCCAGCGGTAACGAACCTGGGATTGGAAAGGTTTGAATCTCCACCTCTCATGGAGCGATCGGCGAGAGTTCTCGCTTTTCGTGCCCGTCTAAATGCTGCGACAACGCTGAAGCAAGCTAGCAGAGGCGCCGCATCGCACCACTTCCATCGGTAGCAAAATGTTGGTTTTCGGGATGTCTTTCTTTGAAGGCCAAAAGGATGAATGACCAAATGTCGACGCAGGAATTATCTCCAGAACTACTCGCAAAAGCCTTTTTCCATTACCACGAAGCCCTTGGGCCCGACTTTGGCGGCTCAAGCGAGTCCCACCCGAATTCATGGGACGAAGTTTCACAGCAGGAGCGCGCACGAATGGTCGCAGCGGCCCGCCTCGCGTTGCTCGAGATCAGGTCGGAACTCAATCGCGAAGAAGATGACCGGTCTCGATATTTTGCCAAACCCGGTACTGCGGAATGGGGCTGCTGAAACCACTAAGCACTGAAAATAGCGCTAACTCTCCCAGGACAACACAGAAAATAATCTTGTCACCCAGAAGGCAATCCCGGCCTCATATATAGGCGACGGATTGTGTTTGCACAAGGAAGGATTTTGTCTCTCATGAGCAATGCGAAACGAGCAGCATCGCGCCTCCTCCTGTTTGCCCTCGTTCTGACGCTGTCTCTCACAACGCTCGCCCAGAGTGTTTCTGAGCAAACTAACCGCCCGACGCCCGACGCTAGCGCAGACTCGGCAGCTGCCACAGTCGGCAAGACCAATGCTGAGATATTGAAAGAGCTTGGGGAAATGCGGGCACGAATCCAGGAGCTGGAATCACAACTCAAAGCTCAATCCGTTGCGCATCCCGCAGACGGCCAGGTCGCCTCTGCATCGGTGCAGCCGACAGCCGGGCGCAACGAACTTGTGGGAACCGCTTCGCCCGCAGAACCGGCCGTTGCCGTCGCGCAGGAGCAGCCCACCACCGCCGCCGTAAGCAATCAAAAGTCGGAACCATTCGCATTTGCGGACTTCACCTGGCTTTCCGGTAACCCGCGCACCAAAGACACCCCTTACGCTACGAAGTTCTTCACGCCGGAAGTCAGGTTCGACGTCAACTATACGTATGACTTCAATCATCCCAAGGACAACACGATCGGCGGATCGAGCGAGATCTTTCGCCACAATGAATTTCAACTGACTCAACTGGGGGTTGGTGGCGACTTTCATTTCGACAACGTTCGCGGCCGGCTGATGACGCAGTTCGGGATGTATTCACAAACGCAACCGCGAAACGATGCCAGCACCGCCCGTGGTCAATGGAACCTCAATAACGCCTATCAGTACCTTGCCGAGGCATATGGCGGATATCACTTCAACAAGATGCATGGCATCAATGTCGATGCCGGAATCTTCATGTCCTACATCGGCTTGTGGAGCTTCTACAACTTCGATAACTGGAATTATCAACCGTCATATGTTTCCTCGAACACGCCGTGGTTTTTTAACGGCTTGCGAGTACAGTTCTTTCCCACAGACAAACTAAAGATCGAGCCGTGGTTCATCAATGGCTGGCAGTCATACGGGAAATTCAACAACAGGCCGGGCATTGGAGGCGAGATCCTGTGGAGACCCAACGGCTCAGTTTCGATCGTCGCCAACCAATACGCGTTAGGCGCCGATACTTTGGGTAACAAAGATCGAATCCGCTATCACACCGATGACAGCATCCAGGTCAAGTACTACGACAATCCATCCAGGCTGATGGACAAGGCAGCGTTCACCTTCACCATCGACGCAGGATGTGAGAGCGGCGGCGGTGTAAGTTGCTTCGGTAATGGGAAAGGCGGCCCCAAGCAGAGCTTTCTCGGATTCATGGAATACAACCGCTTCTGGTTCCACAAAGATCTCCTTGCTGTAACTCTTGGGGGCGGCGCGATCAATAATCCGGGTCGATATCTAGTACTATTGCCGCCGATCAATGGTGCAACTGCCTTCTCCGGAACACCATACTTTACGCAAAATCCGGGAGATCCATTCAAAGCTTGGGATGCCTCGGCGACCTTCGACTACATGCCGAGTCAGTACGTCACGTTTCGCTGGGAGTACGTCCACCGCGGCTCGAACGTCCCGTATTTCAGCGGAACCGGCGGAATTACACCTCCGGGTGGCAACACAGGAGCGCTGGGATCGGTTGTGCCCGGATTTACTCCTGATCTGCGCAAGTTCGAAAACCGCGGAACCATAGCGCTAATGGTGAAGTTTTAATCGTTTAGAAGTTAGCGCTGCAATTGATACGTTAGCTGAGGATGTTGTCAGCGATCTGTATGCGAAGAGAACTATGGTCAGGAAGGTATATGTCACTCTCGGCAATTCGCGTCGTTTCCTGTAGTCATTGGTTGCGAATTGCGGTCTTTGCTTTTGCAGTAGTGGGAACTGCATTCGGACAAGGTTTACTCGATCAGCCGCACATTCCTTCGATGGTCAAGCCTCATTCTTCATCGCCTTCGAGCTTTCGAGCTGACGCCAATCTGGTACTTGTCCCGGTCAGCGTGCTCGATTCCAGAGACAGGATCGTCAATGGGCTGCAAGCCGGCAACTTTTCGATTTCGGATAACCGGCTGCCCCAAACGATCAAATACTTCTCGCAGGAGGACGCGCCGATCTCGATGACGGTAGTTCTGGATTCGAGCGGCAGCATGGCCACAAAAATGGATCAAGAGCGCGCGGCTGCTCTCGAACTACTAAAAGACGCCAACCCGGAAGACGAGTTCAGTCTGATTGTTTTTGGCAACGAGCCGCGGGTCGCAGTTCCCTTTTCCGAACCAGCTGAGGACGTTTCCAAAGTTGTGAATTCCACTCAGCCAGACGGCTATACGTCGCTGTGGGACGCGATGTACCTCGCCCTCCAGCAGCAGAAGAACTCCAGGTATGCGCGCAAGGCGATCGTTGTGATCTCTGACGGTGGCGACAACCACAGCCGCTACACGGAAGATGAAATCAAGTCGGTACTCCAGGAAGCCGATGTGCAGGTATATGCAATTGCACTTTCTGACAGATTTGTTAAGACACAGGAGGAAAGACTCGGACCACTTCGACTTGACGAGATCACAGGCGTCACTGGTGGTCGCGCCATCCGCATCCATGATCTCGCAGAGGTCACGCAGGCGGCTCGTGATATCAGCTCTGAATTAAGAAATGAATACGTCATAGGCTATTACCCAACTACTCGCGTAGTGGATGGTAGATGGAGAACGATTCGCGTGCGGCTCACAGGCCCTCCAAGCAGACATAAGCTGCACCTGCATGCTCGAAATGGCTACTACGGTCCGACAGGCTAACAGTGGCGCCTTGCCAAAGTGGCTTTGATTCGCCATGGATATGACCTTCAAGTCCGAGCGACTTCAGGATTAGCCCGCGCTAACGAGTTCTTTACATCATCTTTACGAGCAAAGTAATCAACTGAGAGTAGTACAAATCGGCGACGCGGTTCACCATCACGGTGAACCCGTTAGCCGCAACGCGGAGGTCCAATGAGAGATCTCGTTTTCATCGTAATCACAATTCTCTTCTTCATAGTCTCCATCGGCTACGTTCACTTTTGTGAACGCGTGAAGTGAGGGCAGAGTTTATGCATGTTGAATCCGCTGTCGTGTTGGCGGTTTGCGTATTGCTAGGTATTTATCTGTTCTACGCCCTCTTGCGTCCGGAGAAGTTTTGATGACTGCAAATGGCTGGTTTCAAATCTTGTTCTTCTTCGCGCTCGTGCTACTGGTGACTAAGCCGCTCGGCATCTTTATGGCGCGCGTCTTCAATCGCGAGCGAACCTTCATGGATCCAGTGTTGCGCCCGATCGAGAAGCTCATCTATCGCAGCACCGGCGTTAAGGAAGATCGGGAAATGGGCTGGATCGAATATGCGGTTTCCATGCTGCTGTTCAGCGTGGTTTCGATGCTTGTGCTCTACCTGATTCAGCGCGTGCAGTTGCACTTGCCCTGGAATCCTCAGAAGTTGGGCGCGGTCGCTCCCGATCTCGCTTTCAACACTGCCGCCTCGTTCACCACAAATACCAACTGGCAGGACTACGGCGGCGAGACGACGATGAGCTACTTCACGCAGATGGCGGGGCTGGCTTATCACAACTTCGTGTCTGCGGCGGTTGGCATTGCTCTGGCGATTGCGTTCATCCGCGGTATCGTGCGCCGCGAGAAAAAGACCTTAGGCAACTTCTGGGTGGATCTCGTTCGCTGCACGCTTTGGGTGCTGCTTCCCTTCTGTATCGTCGGATCCCTGCTGCTGGTGTGGCAGGGAGTTCCGCAGAATCTGAAACCCTACGACACCGTAAAGCTGGTGGAGCCGCAGCAAGTGCAGAGAGTTGCGGATGGCAAGCCAGTGGTGGACGCAAGCGGCAAGCCGGTGATGGATACCATCACTGATCAGAACATCGCACAAGGCCCAGTTGCTTCGCAGGAGATTATTAAAGAGTTCGGCACCAACGGCGGCGGCTTCTTTAACGCCAACAGCGCTCATCCATTTGAAAATCCCACTCCGCTCTCGAATTTGATCGAAATGTTCTCGATCTTCGCCATCTCCTCCGGCTTGACCTACACGCTCGGACGAATGGTGGGCTCGCAGCGGCACGGTTGGGCAGTGTGGGGAGCGATGACAACGCTCTTCCTGGTCGGCATAACCGTCGCGTACTGGGCTGAGGCGCGCGGCAATCCGCTGTTGGCGGGTGCCGATCAACATGTGACTGCGCTCCAGCCCGGTGGAAACATGGAAGGCAAGGAGGTGCGCTTCGGCATCGCTAACACTGCCCTCTGGGCCACGATTACGACGAACACGAGCTGCGGCGCCGTGAACGGCTTTCACGACTCGTTCACGCCGCTGGGTGGCATGGTTCCGCTCACGAACATGATGTTGAGCGAAACCATCTTCGGCGGGGTCGGCGCCGGTATGTACGGAATTCTTGTCTACATCGTGCTTGCCGTTTTCATCGCCGGCCTGATGGTTGGTCGCACTCCCGAGTATCTGGGCAAGAAGATCGAAGCCTACGACGTAAAGATGGCGATGCTGGTTTCGCTGGTATTCCCTCTTGCCATCTTGACCTTTACCGCCGTTTCGGTCCTGTATTCGTCTGGGACAGCGGGAATCACCAATCCAGGACCGCACGGGTTGTCGCAGGTGCTGTACGCCTTCACTTCAACGGCGGCCAACAACGGATCAGCCTTTGGCGGTCTGAGCGTCAACACTCTCTACTACAACACCACACTCGGACTAAACACTCTCATCGGCCGCTTCCTGATGATCATTCCCATGCTGGGAATCGCCGGAAGTCTGGCGCGCAAGAAGTACGTGCCCCCATCGCTTGGCACATTCCCGGTAACGACACCGCTGTTCAGTGTGCTGTTAATGGGGGTGATCCTGATTGTGGGCGCGTTGACGTTCTTTCCAGCGTTGAGCCTGGGACCGATTCTTGAGCATTTGCTGATGGGCGCAGGTAAAACCTTCTGAGGTAATCATGGCGAGATCAAAAGCAGTTTGGGAATGGAAGATCGTACGGCGGGCGGTTTGGGACTCTTTCCTGAAGCTCAATCCCCGCAAAATGATGGGCAATCCCGTGATGTTCGTGGTCGAAGTAGGAAGCGTGATTACCACGATCCTGCTCTTCCGCAGCCACGAGAATTTCAAGTTCAATCTGCAGATCACGTTGTGGCTATGGTTCACAGTGCTCTTCGCGAACTTCGCGGAAGCGATGGCGGAAGGCCGCGGCAAGGCACAGGCGGACACCTTGCGGAAAGCTCGATCAGAAACGCAAGCCAACCTTCTTATGCCCGAAGGCATAATCGAGACGATTCCCAGTTCGAAACTTCGGGCGGATGACATAGTGATCTGTTGCGCCGGCGAGTTCATCCCCTCGGATGGAGAGATCATCGAGGGCATAGCCTCGGTCGATGAGTCGGCGATTACCGGCGAGTCGGCTCCGGTGATCCGCGAGGCAGGAGGAGACCGCTCGGCCGTTACCGGAGGCACGCGCGTCCTGTCCGATCAGATCAAAGTCAAGATCACCTCCAATCCGGGTGAAACCTTTCTTGATCGCATGATCGCTCTGGTCGAAGGCGCCGAGCGCCAGAAGACACCCAATGAGATTGCGCTTAACATTCTGCTGGCCGGGCTGACGATCATCTTTCTGCTTGCCGTAGTCACACTGCAGCCATTCGCCATTTACTCCGGCAGTCCGCAAACCGTCTTCGTGCTCGTTTCGCTGCTGGTCTGCCTGATTCCCACCACGATTGGCGGACTCCTCTCCGCAATCGGGATCGCCGGCATGGATCGCCTTATTCAGCACAATGTCCTCGCGATGTCGGGACGCGCCGTCGAGGCCGCCGGCGACGTCAACACTCTGCTGCTCGACAAGACCGGAACCATCACCTTCGGCAATCGCCAGGCGGCAGAGTTCATTCCCGCTCCGGGAGTAACCAGCGATCAACTCGCAGATTCCGCACAGCTCTCCTCCCTGCCCGATGAAACTCCCGAAGGGCGCTCCATCGTCGTACTTGCCAAAGAGAAGTACGCCCTGCGTGGACGAGAGCTCTCGGAGCATGGCGTTGAGTTTGTTCCCTTCTCGGCGCAGACGCGCATGTCAGGCGTGAATTTCAACGGCAGACAAGTGCGCAAGGGGGCGGCTGACTCGATCCAGCGGTATCTACAGGAGAACGGTGGAGAAATCCCCAAAGAGTTGCAGCTCTCCATAGACACGATCGCTCGTTCTGGAGGCACGCCCCTCGTCGTTGCTGAACGAAACCGCGCCATGGGCGTCATTCATCTGAAAGACGTCGTTAAAGGCGGCATGAAGGAGCGCTTCACCCACTTGCGGGCCATGGGAATCCGCACGGTGATGATTACCGGGGACAATCCGCTTACCGCTGCGGCCATCGCCCGCGAAGCTGGCGTTGACGATTTTCTGGCGCAGGCCACGCCGAAGGACAAGATGGATCTGATCCGTCGCGAGCAAACCGATGGCAAGCTCGTCGCCATGACCGGCGACGGTACCAACGACGCACCCGCGCTGGCTCAAGCGGATGTTGGCGTTGCGATGAACACAGGCACACAAGCGGCCAAGGAAGCCGGGAACATGGTCGATCTCGATTCCAATCCCACCAAGCTCATCGAGATCGTCGAAATCGGAAAGCAGTTGCTGATGACTCGCGGTTCGCTGACGACTTTTTCAATTGCCAACGATGTCGCTAAGTACTTTGCCATCATCCCGGCCATGTTCGCGGCAACATTCCCCGTTCTGAACGCCTTGAACATCATGCATCTGCAGACACCGCAGTCGGCCATTCTGTCTGCCGTCATCTTCAACGCGCTGATCATCATTGCGCTCATCCCCCTGGCACTGAGCGGCGTGAAGTACCGCCCAATGGGCGCGGCAGCGCTGCTACGGCGAAATCTTTGGATCTATGGAGTCGGAGGCGTGATCATTCCCTTTATCGGAATCAAAGCGATCGACATGATCATCACACGAGTCGGGCTGGCATAAGGGCAGGAGCGCAGGAGCAAAAGACATGAAGAAAAATCTCATTACCGCAGTGCTGATGACTGTCGTCACCACAATCTTGCTCGGAATCATCTATCCGCTCGTCGTGACGGCTCTTGCCCAAGCGCTTTTTCACGACAAGGCGAATGGCCAACTAATCGTTAAGGACGGAAAAGCAGTGGGTTCGCGCATTATTGGACAAGCATTCAACTCGGATTCATATTTTCACTCGCGTCCCTCCAATGCCGGCAATGGATACGATGCCGCGAATTCGAGCGCTTCCAACCTCGGCCCCACCAATCACGCGCTGATCGATCGAGTGAATGCCAGCGTCGCACAACTCAAAGCAGAGAATCCGCAAACGCCAGTTCCGATTGATCTTGTCACCAGCTCCGGCTCAGGACTCGATCCGCACATCACGCCCGCAGCTGCTGCGTTTCAAATTCCGCGAATAGCCAAGGCACGCGGCATGAGCGAAGCACAATTACGAGCAATCGTCGCACGACACACCGAAGGGCGGCAGCTGGGTTTTCTGGGGGAACCACGCGTGAATGTGCTTGAGCTGAACCTCGATTTGGATCAACAATCACCCACAAAGAGTGCGTTGGCCAGTCATTGAGAACTTGAAAACACGGGGCCGCATTCCTATCCTTATTGGCAGCGAAAGAAGCCGGTGGAAATTCTCCCACGTACCAAAATGGGACGGATTCCTCCCTGTTAATTCGCTGATAATTTATTGAATCCCGGCACCGAGGGTCACTCCGTTTAGCACTGATGCGGTCGGGAGTGAGTTTTCCACAGAGTTCGCTGTTAACTCCCTGCGTTTGAGAGAAATTTTTCAATTTTTGGGTAGAATTCCGCGATTTCGAAGGCTGTTTGTGAAAATCCCCTGCTTATTTCCTTGTTTTAAATCGAATTCCAGCAGAAGAGTTTGGCCTCTGACCGTCAGTCCGTATCGAATCGTTGTTCTTGAAACGGGTCGCCGCGCATGTGATAGCCGTTCTGCTCCCAGAATCCAGCTTGATCCTGGCTGAGAAACTCCAGCCCGCGCACCCACTTCACCGACTTCCACCCGTAGAGATGCGGCACGATGAGTCGCAGCGGATAGCCGTGGTCTGGCGTGAGCGGCTCGCCGTCATGGTGAGTTGCGAGCAGCACTTCGTCACGATCCAAGTCAGCTAGCGGAACATTTGCCGTGTAACCCTGCTCAGTATGGACCAGAACGTAACTGGCTTCCGGCTTTGGCTTGGCACGAGCGAGAATCTCGCGCATAGCAACGCCCGTCCAGCGATTGTCGAAGCGGCTCCAGCGGGTGACACAATGAAAGTCGCTGGTTCGCTCCACTCGCGGAAGCCGATTGAATTCGTCCCAATTGAGGCGAAGTGGATGCTCGACAAGACCGGTAACTTGGAAATCCCAACGTGACGAGTCGAATCGCGGAACTGATCCGTAATGCAGAACCGGCCACTTTAGCGTGAGCGACTGTCCAGGAGGCAAACGTCCCTCGCTGCGCACCTCCTGCTCTTTGCGCTTGCGTTCGTCGCCTGAAAACATTCCAGAGAAAGCCATGGCCTAACGGTAAACCATTTTCACCACGGAGACACGGAGTCACGGAGGAAAGCAAAAGTCGGGACGGCACCGGGAAAATTGCAAAGGATTTAGTATCGATGCGACAAGCACCGACCTCGCGGTGACAGCCGCAGCACGGCCCACAGAGCTCTCCCCGCTTTTCTCCGTGACTCCGTGTCTCCGTGGTGAAAAGACTTCAGTACTCCGCCAGTTCCAGCATTGCCTTGTAGAAGTCGTCGGCCTGCGGCAGGATTTCGTCTTCGAGCAGCGGCTGATAGGCAACGAATGTATCCATTGCTGCCACTCGGCGCACCGGGGCATCGAGGTGCTCGAACAACTCATTGGCAATACGCGCCGCGATCTCGGCGCCATATCCCCAGCTCAGCGTATCTTCATGCGCTACGATTACGCGATTCGTCTTCCGTACTGAATTCGCGATCGTCTCCCAGTCGTATGGATTCAGCGTGCGAAGATCGATCAACTCCACGCTGATGTCGTGCTCGCGCGCAATCCGTTGGGCTGCCTGTAGAGAGCGCGGTACGGTCGCGCCATACGTGACCAGCGTCATATCGGCGCCTTCGCGCACAACACGAGCTTTCCCAAACGGAATCATGTAGTCAGGACCGGGATATGGTGCACGGCCATACGTTTCGCGATACAGACGTTTGTGCTCGAGGAAGAGCACGGGATCATCGCAGCGGATCGCGGTGCGCAGCAGTCCGTTGGCATCGAGAGCGTTCGACGGAAACACAACACGCATTCCTGGAGTATGGGTAAACAGACTCTCTCCGCATTGCGAGTGATAGATCGCGCCGCCGGTTAGGTATCCGCCGATCGCTACTCGGATCACTGCCGGAGCGGAAAAGTTTCCGTTTGATCTCCAGCGAAGGACCGGCAGCTCGTTTCGCAGCTGATGAAATGCAGGCCAGATGTAATCGAAGAATTGGACTTCGACTACAGGCTTTATTCCACGAGTCGCGAGTCCGGTCGCGCGGCCTACGATAGTCGCCTCGGCCAGAGGCGAGTTGTAGACCCGCTGGGAGCCAAAATCGCACTGGAGACCGGAGGTGAGCTTGAATACTCCGCCCTTCCCTTTCACCAGCTTTTCAGACAGGTATTGCTCACGACTGCAATCGGCAACGTCTTCACCGAACATCACGATGCGCTCATCTCGTTTCATCTCATCGCGCAGGCAAGCATTTATCAGATCCGCCATTGTCTTGTCGGCACCGTTACGGCTGGGTTGACTCGCGAAGGAAGACGATGTGGGATCTACATCTGGCGAGTAAACAAACCTGGTGATGGAGTTCGCTTCGGGAAGGCGAGCAGCCAACACGCGATCGGCCGCGCGCTGAACTTCATTATCGACTTCCTTTTCCAGACGATTGATTTCCTCTTCGTCCAGAATATTTTCCCGGATCAGGAATAACTGCATGCGCGTGATGGGATCGCGCTGCGCATCCCGGGAGCGCTCCGATTCCGGTCGGTAGAGCTTCTCGTCGTCGGAGAGCGAATGAGAGTACGGACGAATCACGTGCCCGTGAACAAACGCCGGTCCCTTGCCGGAGCGGCAGTGCTCTACCGCCTTGCGCAGGGCTGCGTAAGATGCGACAGGATCCGTGCCATCGCATTCAGCAAAATAAAAATTTGGGAAATTGGCAACGAGCTTCGAGATATTCCCGCCGGCAGTGTTCACCTCAACCGGAACGGAGATCGCGTATTCGTTGTCCTCTACCAGAAAGAGGACTGGTAGCTTCAGGTTCGACGCACCGTTTATCGCCTCCCAGAATTCTCCCTGGCTGGTAGTTCCGTCACCGCACGAAACATAGACAACTTCGTCGCCGTGGAACACGACATCTTTGTAACTGGAGTAGTCCTTGGGATCGTGACGCTCTGCTGCTTTAGGATTGCGCGCAAAGTATCGTCCTGCTTCCGCGCATCCGAGAGCCTGCAACAGTTGTGTTCCAGTCGGCGATGACTGCGTGACGATATTGAATTTCTTGTGTCCCCAATGCGACGGCATCTGCCGTCCGCCGGATGCCGGATCATCAGCGGCTCCGACCGCCTGCAGCAGCTGCTCCTCAGGAGTTACGCCCAGCGCGAGCACCAATGCGCGATCACGATAATAGGGGTAGAACCAGTCGTATCCAGGCTTGAGCGCCAGGCCAGCGGCAACAAGTAGGGCTTCATGCCCTGCGCCAGAAATTTGGAAGAAGATTTTCTGTTGCCGCTTGAGCAGAATCTCGCGGTCGTCCAACCGGCGTGACATGAACATCAGCCGGTACATCTGGATCAATTGTTCCGGAGTGAGGCCTTGATAATTCTTTTCGTGGTGGCGTTCTGCGACTGCGGCCTTCTTATGCTCCGTCCGGCTCAGGGCCATGCTGACTCCTTGAATGGTAATGAGTGTGCTAGAGGAGCACTCTCTATTTTAAGCCGGAATTGCCCGGGAATAGCGCCCTAGATTTCCGCAGGTGAGTATTCGAAATAGAACTGGAGCTTGAGGCTATCTTCCGCGCCAGCGCGAACCTCCACGTGAATGTCTGCGCAGGTGCGAACAATCACGTCGGCCTCGCGCAGGTCGTGAGAGGGATAGGTGGTCGTCAATCCGATCACCTGCATACCGGCCGTCTTTGCCGCCGCGATACCGGCTGCAGTGTCTTCGATCACCAGACACTCGCTTGGAGGAAAGCCGAGTAGCGCTGCACCCTTCAAATACGGTTCGGGATGAGGTTTACCGCGCGCTACCAGCTCTGCGGTGATCGCGTCTTTAGGGAGGGGAAGGCTGACATAGCGCATGCGTGCCTCAGCGAGCTCGCGGGTAGCTGAAGTCACGACCGTCCAGTGGCCCGGAGGCATTGCTGCGAGCAACTCCGCCGCGCCCTCAATAGCGCGCACGCCTTCGAGGTCTTCGATCTCGCGCCGCTCTACTTTTTGATTTTCTGTGGGAGCGTCAAGTGCCGGAGCGACGCGACGAATGGTTTCGATGGAGCGGCGACCATGAGACCACTGCACAACGAAGTCAGGATCGAGTCCCTGTTCGGTGGCCCAGCCTCGCCAGACGCGCTCAACTGCAGGCGTGGAATCGACCAGAACACCATCCAGATCGAACAGCACGGCACTACAGCTCAGCATACGGACAGACTACCAAATGCCATTTCACCACGGAGACACGGAGTCACGGAGAAAAGCGAGTTGAAACCACAAAGGACACGAAGAAACACGAGGGAGGACTTTCTCTGCGATTTCCCCTCGCGGACCTTCGTGTCCTTTGTGGTTAGCTTCTGCCTTTCTCCGTGACTCCGTGTCTCCGTGGTGAGAAAGGCTCCCGAAGTTAGCTAGTCGCTTCCAACCGCTCAGCGATCTGGTTCAGCGTTTGCTGAATGCGATCCAGCTCAGCCTGAGTGGCATTCGCGAGCTGCTCAATGCTCTCCGGTGCTCGCTCCAGATGGCGGCTCAAGCTGCCCACGATCTCGCGACCCTTTTCAGTGACGAGGAATACTCCGAGCCCACCCAGAAGCACTCCCAGGCCGCCAAGGCCATACGTAAGTTGTTTGTTTTTGTCCATCCCCGGTCAAAACCCCACTTCCCGCCGCCCTCAGCCAGAGCAGCCCCTTACCTGCAGAATATGATGCAGGTCCTCCCCTGAAGGCGACAGGAAAGTAGCTGGATGGGTTACGAACGCCAGTGAGCGGTTACTACAGGCAGCCAACGGTTGTAGCTAATTTGAAATAAAGAGCTTGCCCGTTTCGGCTATTCAAACGCCAACTTTCTGGCGGCACCCGGGTTTAATTCTCCGTCTAACCAAATCGTAGTACCTCGTCGGAGTAGGGAAACAAATCAGAGGAGACCACATGAAGAAGCTATGGGCCACCGCAACCGTCGCATTGGGGATGTGTATCACTCCAGCGTTAGGAGCATTTGGACAGATCGATATGAGCCAGGGACCGGTGCTCAACCAGCGCAATCAAGGGCCGAGCGCACAGAATGTGATCCCAGCCGACACGCAGTTTGAAATCCAGCTCAAGGACACGCTCGACACGGCCAAGGATTCGCCGGGCAAAAAGTTCAAAGCGAAATTGGCGCAAGATCTAGTCGCTCCCGATGGAACGCGCATTCCCATGGGATCCGAGATCAAAGGCCACGTAAGCGACCTGGATCGCGGGCTGCATTCGCGTCTGCTGCTCAGCTTTGACGAAATCAAGACCAAACACGGCTGGGTCCCGCTTGCAGCCACCGTTGCTGGAGTTCCCGGAGAGCACGGCGTTCAATCTGAAACCGGACCTGAAGGTGAGATCAAGCACGCCAAGGTGGATACTCGTCGCACCGTGGAATCGGCCGCCGCAGGAGCTGCGATCGGCGCCCTGGCTGGCGTCGCCGCAGGCGGTGGCAAAGGCGCTGCTATTGGTGCAGGCGTTGGTGGCGGACTCGGCACTGGTGTAGGGCTGTTGACTGGCCGCAATATTCGCCTGAACAAAGGTCAGGCACTCGACCTGCGACTGGACCGCGACATCTTCCTGCCGCGTGGATAACGGCTTCACCTTGGAGGTGACAAAAGGGCGACCAACAGGTCGCCCTTTTACTTGCGCGGGAACAGCTCAATGGACGTTTCCGAGCGGCCTCGTTTATGCTGCGACGCCATGAACCGCTCGCCCTTCGTTTTGATTTCGATTCGTTTATTAATCACTTGCATATGCGCAACCACCTTCGCTCAAAGTCCCCCGACTGCTCCCAGACTGCAGGTTAGCTCAAGCCACCGTTGGCTTCAGTACGCCGACGGCAAGCCGTTCTTTTACTTGGGTGACACCGCGTGGCATCTCTTCCCGAACCTGACGCGAGAGCAAGCCGACCTTTACCTCTCAAATCGGGCTGCCAAGGGTTTCTCTGTGATTCAGGCATGTGTCCTGAACGACGTGGACCAGGCAAATGCGTATGGGGACAAGCCTCTCCTGAATCGGGATCCCGACAAGCCAAACGAAGCTTACTTCCGCCACGCGGACTACATCGTCAACAAGGCCGAACAGCTTGGTTTATTTGTCGGCATGTTGCCCACATGGGGAAATAACTGGACCCGTCATAACGCAAAACCGCCATATGTCTTCAATGCGCAGAATGCGCGTTCCTATGGACGGTTTCTTGGTTCCCGTTATAGGAACAAGCCAATCATATGGATTCTCGGTGGCGATGAGGGCATACGCACGGAGGAAGAGCGCGCCATCATCGAAGCGCTGGCCGCCGGACTACGTGAAGGAGACGGCGGCACACATCTGATCACTTACCATCCGCGAGGTCCGGGACGCTCCTCCGACTACTTTCAGCAGGCTCCGTGGCTCGACTTCAACATGTATCAGTCATCGCACGGCGCTCACGATCACGATAACGGACTCTTCGCAGAGCACGACTATGCGCTGCAGCCTACAAAGCCCACGCTCGACGGAGAGCCGCGTTATGAAACGCTGATGGTTGGCTTCTACTATCCTGACGCCAGCAAGTACGACCGCTTTGACGAGTACGACGTACGCCAAGCCGCCTATTGGTCGATTCTGGCCGGAGCTTGTGGCCACACATACGGAAACAATAACATCTGGCAAATGTGGGAGCCCGGTCGCAAAGCAGAGATTTCACCAAACATGGCGTGGTACCAGTCCCTCGATCATCCGGGCGCGTTCCAAATGGGAATACTCCGTCGGTTATTCGAATCGCGTCCATTCCAGAAGCTCGCTCCGGATAAAGAATTGGTTGTGAACGGCGCGACGAATGGCGGCGCCAAGATCCGCGCTGCGCGCGCTGAAGATGGTTCCTTCGCCTTCATCTATTCCCCGCGCGGCGAATCATTCACTGTCGATAAGAGCCGACTGAAGGCCGTCCGGCTGAAAGAGATCTGGTTCGATCCGCGTTACGGCGCGACCTATCACTTCCACAGCACAACCAATGAGGGATATCAAACCTACGCTCCTCCGACTTCAGGACGAGGTCAGGACTGGCTGCTGATTCTTGAAGACGAGGCAGCTGGATTCCCGGCGCCCAGCGCTTTTCGGTTGCCTAATGAGAGCACCATTGGACAGACTCGCTGACTGCTTAACTAATTGCGGTCGCTCTTATACTTCACTGTCATCCCCCGCTCCGCCGCCATGCCGGTTGCGTCACGAAACGTCCGACCGCGGAGCGGGGGATCTGCTGTTGCGTCCCACCCCCATGAAGTTAACTCAAGAGCTGTGGATTTTTTGCGAGCAACGGATAACAAAAATATTTTTTCAAGCGTCCGCGAGTCCCTGATTTGTTTGCCTCAAAAAAATCGTCGAGCAACGGACAAACATTGATTCCTTGGTGCCAAATGAAGTATCAATGAATGTTGTACATTGTCTGTTCCGAAATGGAACCTTTTGATTCTTGTCGCGCTCTGACGCGCTCACGGTCACGTATGACTGAGCAGCAGTACATCCCGAACTCAAGAGGCGAAGGAAAATTCGCTCCGGCATCTCTACACTTCACCTTAGCCGTCTCGCCACGACCGAAATCGATCCCCGGGGGATACAGGGGATATCCCCTCGGATCAAGACAGGATGCGAAAGGGACTGGCAGGGGATATCCCGGGGACTTCCAGGGGATTTCGGGGATTTTTGACAAAAATGCCCCAGGCTTTAATCCGTTGCTCGCTCTGCTTACTTAGACGCCGGGCGATGATCCACACAAAAAGCATCGTTCCGCACTCAAAAGCATCAACAAAGGCGGCAGGCCCTCCCTGCTCGCGTATCCAACTCAAAACTGAAGAGTGTCCGCAATGGCAACAGCTCCGAGAACAACGATTTATCCGTTTCCTTCCCCGCCAATGGGGCAGCAGGAGCTGATCGAGAACCTCCTCAAGGTCCAGAAGGCGGCAAAGAAGATGACGTCAATTCTCGATCTTGGACTCCTGGTAGATAGCGTAGTCAACGATATTGCTTGCTCCTTCGGTTGCCTGGAAGTGGATATCTTCCTGCGACATGAAACGCGAGACGAAATGGTTGCTGCCACCACGCACTGCTGTGCCACCCACGGGAAAGGGCACACGTTGAAAATTGGCGAACAAGGCATGGTGGGGCATGTCGCTTTCACTGGCAAAATGCACTATGCGCCCAATGTGACTCTAGATCCTTACTATTTGCCGTGTGACGAAGTCGCGAAGTCAGCGCTGGCAATTCCCCTGAAGATCGGCGATCGAGTGATCGGTGTCTTTAACACCGTGCATCCTGAGGTGGACGGATTCGCGCCAGAGCAAATGAAGGTGCTACGCGCCCTGGCAGACCATATCGCCATCGCAGTCGAAAACGCGCGTCTGTTTCAACGCGAGCGCGAGCTGAATGAGCGCTTCACGAAAGAGTCTGAAGAGGCGCGCCAGATTCAGCTGCAACTTCTTCCCAATTCTTCCGTCCTGCTTCCCGAATTCGCGGTCACAGGGGCAACTCTTCAGGCCGGTGCTGTTGGAGGCGATTGGTACGACTATCTTGAGCTGCCGGACGGGAAATGGGGATTGGTGCTTGCGGATGTTTCAGGCAAAGGCATAGCGGCCGCACTGCTGATGTCGGCTACGCGCAGTGTATTCCGCGCGATCGCCGAAACGACAGCAAGTCCGGGCGAAGTGCTCACGAAACTGAACCGCACGTTATTGCGCGACTTCCCTGCTGGTCGCTTTGTAACGATGATCTACGGCGTGCTCGATCCCAGGCAGCGCACTTTCACTTTCGCAAATGCCGGTCATCCGTGGCCGGTGATCTCCAAAGGCACCTGCACGAATTTGCTGGAGACCGAATCGGGACTGCCACTCGGCATCGCTGAGACTTCATTCTCAGAATCTACAGTCACTCTGAGCGATGACGGTCGCGTGCTCCTCTATAGTGACGGAATATCGGAAGCGCACGACCACCAGCAGCAGGAGTACGGAACCGCTCGCCTCGAATGTCTAATGCAAGGTCCGAGAATCTCAACTCAGGGAATCCTGGACGACGTGCGCCAGTTCAGCGCTGGCCAGCCTGCATTCGACGACGCCACCGTAGTGTTGATCTCTGCGCGCTAACCGGGAAGAGCGAACACGAAGGTTACGAAGGAAAAATCAAGGTCACGAAACTTCGTGACCTCTTCTGTCTCCTTCGTGACCTTCGTGTTCGCCTCGTCGCATTGAGGTACATTGACCTCAACCCCCGCTAAACATAGACTGAAACGTTTCCACTTCCCTTCGGGAGCCCCCAGTGCCTTACTCACAAGATCTGCTCGACTCGCTACACAACATCGCCACTCAGCTCCGAATCGATTCCATTCGCGCGACGACTGCTGCGGGTAGTGGACACCCAACAAGTTCCATGTCGGCGGCCGAGATTATGGCGTGCCTATTCTTCTCGGTGATGAACTTCGATCCGCAGGATCCCGCGAATCCGGCCAACGACAAATTCATCCTTTCCAAAGGACACGCCGCACCTGTGCTCTACTCCGCATGGGCGGAGCTCGGTTACATCAGCCGCGAGCATTTGCTCACGCTGCGCAGCATCGATTCCGACCTCGAGGGACATCCCACTCCGATCCTGAAATTCGTGTCTGTCCCGACTGGCTCGCTTGGACAAGGGATCTGCGTGGCCCTCGGTTTGGCCTTCGATGCACATCTCGACGGATCAAACTTCCGCTCATACGCATTGCTAGGCGATGGCGAGAACGCGGAAGGATCGGTCTGGGAAGCAGCCGGGGTTGCCTCTCACCATAAGGTCGATAATCTCTGCGCTATCGTTGACGTGAATCGTCTCGGACAAAGCCAGCCCACAATGCTCGAGCACCACATGGAGATTTATCAGCAGCGTTGGTCAGCATTTGGATGGAACGCTCTGGTGGTGGATGGGCATAACGTCCGGGAGTTGCTCGAAGCTTTTGAGAATGCCAAACGTACAAAAGGAAAGCCGACAGTCATTCTCGCCCGAACGCTCAAGGGAAAGGGAGTCTCGTTCATCGAAGACAAGAACGGCTGGCACGGCAAGGCGCTAAAGAAAGACGAAGCCGAGAAAGCAATTGCAGAACTTGAGAAGCAGTTCGTGAAGACGAACGCTCCTAAGCCCATGCCGAGCAAGCCTGGAGGCAAGGCCAAGCAATACCCGCCCTACAAGCACATATCGACTCCGCAATATGAACTCGGCAAAGCAGTCGCTACCCGCAAGGCCGCCGCGCAGGCATTGGCGGAAATTGGCAAGACAAATGAAATCGTAGTGTGCACCGACGCAGACGTTGAAAACTCTACGTATACCGAGTTCTTCCAGAAAGTCGCGCCGGAGCGCTTCTTCGAGACCTACATCGCCGAACAGAACATGGTGGGGGTCACCATGGGGCTTGCGGCAGGTGGCAAGATCGGATTCACCTCGACCTTCGCTTGCTTCTTTACGCGCGCCGCCGATTTCATCCGCCTCGCCGGACTCGCCCACCTCAACGTGAAGTTCATTGGCACCCACGTTGGAGTATCCATTGGCGAGGATGGCTCGTCGCAGATGGGCCTCGAAGATCTAAGTCTCTTCCGCGCGATGGCCGAATCGATCGTGCTTTATCCGAGCGATGCGGTCAGCGGCTGGTATGCGGTCGATCTTGCTGCCTCGCACCACGGCATTGCCTATATCCGCGCGGGCCGTCCGGAGCAGCCCGTCATTTATAGAAATGATGAGAAGTTCGAAATCGGGAAAGCCAAAGTGCTCCGCCAAAGCAATGAGGACGTTATCACCGTGGTAGGCGGAGGCGTTACGCTCACCGAGGCTCTGAAAGCATATGACGAACTGAAGAAGCAAGGGGTTCCGCTTCGCGTGATCGATCTCTTCAGCGTTCGGCCCGTCGATACTGCAACTCTGTTGAAGGCCGCCGCTGCCACGAACAACACGATCATTACGGTCGAGGATCACTATTGTGCCGGCGGTCTTGGCGATGCCGTCGCCGAGGCTGTTGGGCCTGAAGGCGTGAGGGTTTATCGTTTGGCCGTTCGGGAAGTACCGCACAGCGGCAAGCCGGAGGAACTGCTGGCAAAGTACAAGATCGACGCGCACGCAATCATTGAACAGGTGCACGCTGTAGCCCCTGTCGCCGTGCGCTAAATGGCAAACACACAGTTACCAGAGCCCAAGTCTTTCGTCATCTTCAGAGCGGGCTGCCTAACTGCTACTCTGCGCATCGCGGAGGTGGTAGATGGGCAAGGCTTCGGTCAAGGCAAAGATCCTATATGGCGAGGGCGACTCGGAATCGCTGAAGTTGCACCTTAGCGTTCTGGAAAAGGCTGGCTACTCGGTGAAGACCGCAGCCGGACGAAAAGCCATCGAGGCAGCGGTCCGCCAGGATAAGTACGATGTTGTCGTACTCGGACACACTCTCACGAGAGACGACCGCCACCATCTTCCCTATATGGCGAAGAAAGCGAATTCGTTGACGCGAATTCTCGTCGTGCACGCCAGCGGCAAACATCCTGAAGTGGACGCCGCGATCGACTCGCGCGACGGCGACCGTGTTCTGCTCGATGCTCTGTCAGGTCTGCTCGAACCTTCGTACGCGTAACTCAGCGCGAAGCCTACTGTTTGTCAGCAAGGAGGACTCCACCGCTCGCGTAGTCCTCCTTGGTGACTTCAACGAACGTCACCGTCACAGCCGCGCGATTCGCGCCGGCCTCTTCCACTAGTGCGTCCGTAACGCGCGCGGCAACCTTGCGCTTCTGCTCGGCCGTACGACCTTTTAAGAGTGTGATCTGAATTACTGGCATGTTCGGTTGTCCCGGTAGAGACGCAGCACGCTGCGTCTCCTGGGTAAAGTCTCAATACTCTTGCTCGCTGGCGTTCTCCGGCTTCATGGAGGAGACGCAGCATGCTGCGTCTCTACCATGTCGTCTATCGAGTGAGTTCGTATCCGGCGAAGAAGTAGCTCAGCTCAAAGCGCGCGGTGTCCTCGGCATCTGAGCCGTGAACTGAATTCGCCTCAATGCTTGCGGCATGTTTCTTCCGAATCGTGCCATGCTCGGCCTTCGCAGGATCAGTGGCGCCCATTAGCTTTCGGAGGTCGGCAATCGCGTTCTCCTTTTCGAGCGCGAGCACAACGATCGGTCCTAAAGACATAAATGTCGTCAATGACTCGAAGAACGGACGGGTCGCGTGGACGGCGTAGAAGCCTTCAGCTTGCGCTTTCGTAATCCACAGCATTTTCATGCCAAGGATGTTGAAACCGGCATGCTGAATCATGGCGAGAATGTCTCCGGTCGCATTCTTTGCGACCGCGTCAGGTTTGATAATGCTAAATGTGCGCTGCAGAGTCTTCATTACTTTCTTATGAGTCCTTGTTTTTCGGATTCCTTGCGGAAACTATTCGTTTTCACCAGCAGCCCCGGCGCAAACAGTAGAGACGCAGCATGCTGCGTCTCTACCATGCTGAGTGCATTTACGATGCTCTCGCGGACTGCCCGATCGCCTGGGCGAGCGTCTCGCCGATCACCGCCGGCGACTTCGCTACCTGAATCCCAGCAGCCTCCAGCGCTTTGATCTTCTCGCTGGCAGTACCGTGTCCTCCGGAGATGATGGCGCCCGCATGGCCCATGCGGCGTCCAGGGGGCGCAGTTTGACCGGCGATGAATGAGACAACCGGCTTGGCAACATATTGCTTTACGTACTCCGCCGCAGTCTCCTCCGCATTGCCGCCTATCTCGCCGATCATGATGATGGCTTCTGTCTCCGGATCTTCATTGAACAACTTGAGAGCATCGACGAAGGTCGTTCCGATTATCGGATCGCCGCCAATGCCGATCGCCGTTGACTGGCCGATTCCCCGCTGGGAAAGCTGATAAACAGCTTCATAGGTAAGAGTCCCAGATCGGGACACGATTCCGACGTTGCCCTGCTTATGGATCCGTCCCGGCATAATGCCAATCTTGCATTTCCCGGGCGAGATGATGCCCGGACAATTCGGACCAATCAACCGCGAGCGCTTGCCCTGGAGGTATTGCCAGGCCCGAACCATATCCATCACCGGAATACCTTCGGTAATACAGACAATCAGCGGCATGCCGGCGTCCGCAGCTTCCATGATTGCGTCAGCGGCAAACGGAGGAGGCACAAAGATCATCGTCGCATCGGCGCCGGTTTCGCGCATGGCCTGTTCGACGGTGTTGAAGACATGCCATCCTTCATGGGTAGTTCCACCCTTTCCGGGGGTCACACCGCCGACAACTTTTGTTCCGTATTCCGCACATCCCTTCGCGTGGAATGTGCCCTCACGTCCGGTAATGCCCTGGACGATTAATCTCGTGTTTTGGTCAACCAATATGCTCATGTTCTTCTGTTTCTAAGTTTCCAAGCTTGAAGGCTCAAGACGCTGAGCCGCAAGCATCTTCTCCGCACTGCAGTTTTCACAGAACGGTAACAGTGAGTGCCGAATTGCTTTGCACTTCGTGCATGCCTCATAGAGTCGCGAGCCGCAAGCTGGACAGCTGTAAGGTTCTTCACCGGCTTGTTCCAAGGGAGTAGGGGAAGCAATCTTGCCAACTGTGCGACGAGTCCAGAAAAGATAACGCCTGGGTCCGCGACGAATTGGGTAATCGCAAATTGGACAAAAAAAGGCTTCATACGCATCTCGGTACTGCTTAAGAAGCCAACTCTGCTTAGGACTGCGCACCATTCTTAACAGCCATACTAGGATGTACCCAGTGATCACGATTGATGCAGAGAGCAGAATGTATTTGAAGTACCGTGTTGGAAAATGTTGATGAATTACGAGAACGGTCTGACAGAGTATAGCTACGGCCGCTCCGTAGACGAGCGGTCCGTACATCCCCACTCGTTTCTTACCGATCAGCATGACAGCGAATACAAGCAAAGGGATTAGGAGTAGCAGTTTCAGACCGGCAAGTTTCCGATCGTGCAGGCGATCAAGGCGCGCTAGCTCCTGGTCAGCCGTCTTCCGTTGCTCTCCAAGTTTTTCTTCTACGCCGCGCTTCTCATCCCCAAGCTGACGTTCACGCTGGCTCAGCTTCAGAATGTCCTCATACAAGAGCTGATCTTGCTGTTGATTCGCAAGAAACATGTTTGCGCTTTCGGCGAGCGCGCGTTGCTGAGGCTGAGAAGCTGTAAGACCTTTCTGCGCATTTAGGCGCTGCATATCGAGCAGCTGCCTCAAAGTTTCCACATATCGACCGGTGCTGTCTCGCAATAGGGACTGGCGTTCCCGCTGCGCGTCCAGGCTGCGGTTTACCTCAGCAAGTTGCTTGTCAATACTGTCGCGCTGACTTAGTAGTTCTGCACTTAAGAGTTTCTTCTCCACGTCCTCTCTGCGAGGCCCAGGTAGAGTGCCTATGTCATCAACAGCAAAGTCGAGCAACCAAAAACTCATTATCGAGAAGAGGATAGTGAATGTGCCTACAAGAACACGATGCCTCCACGGACCCTTGTTCTTATTTGTCTCAGCCATTAGAGAGTTGTTCCCAAGCGTGAGCCGCTGCTCAACTTACTTTTGCTGCCCTGACGACTCTTTCCGCCGCATCTTTCATCGTGTCTGCCACAATGAAATTCAGACCTGAATGTTTGAGAATTTCCCTGCCTTGCTCCACATTTGTCCCTTCCAAGCGCAGGACCACGGGAATCCCAATCTTCGTTTTCTTCGCAGCTTCGACAACTCCCTTGGCCAGCGTATCGACGCGCAAGATACCGCCGAAAATGTTGATCAGGACTGCCTTCACGTTCTTGTCGCTCAGCAGGATCTCGAACGCATGTTCTACTTGTTCAGCATTTGCGCCGCCGCCTACGTCGAGGAAGTTTGCCGGCATGCCGCCTGCGTACTGAATGATGTCCATCGTCGCCATCGCCAGGCCGGCGCCGTTCACCATGCAGGCGATGTTTCCATCAAGCCGAATGTAATTCAGGCTGTACTTCGACGCTTCCACTTCGAGTGGATCTTCTTCCGCGATGTCGCGCAGCTCCTTAATGTCCTTGTGGCGGAAGAGGGCGTTGTCGTCGAAGTTCATCTTTGCGTCGAGTGCGAAGACTCGTCCGTCAGTTGTAGTGATGAAAGGATTGATCTCGCACAACGAAGCATCGGCTTCTGCCGTTGCGCGGTACAGAGCGGTCATTAACTGCACTGCAGGATTGACCTGTTCCGGTTTGAGACCGAGAGCGAACGCCAGCTTGCGCGCCTGAAAGGCCTGAAACCCAACTGCAGGATCGACCGTTTCCTTCAGAATTGCGTTTGGATCCTTGGCGGCGACCTCTTCAATCTCCATGCCGCCTGCCGCAGATGCCATGAAGACCAGCTTCGAAGTCGCGCGATCGAGCACAATGCCCAGGTAGAGCTCGCGCTCGATGGGCAGCGTCTCCTCAATCAAGAGCCGTTGCACCTTCTGCCCTTGAGGTCCGGTTTGATGCGTAACCAACTGCATGCCGAGTATCTTGCCTGCGAGCTGCTCGGCTTCTTCCGCGGTTTTCGCCAGCTTCACGCCGCCGCCCTTACCACGTCCACCGGCGTGGATCTGCGCCTTGACGACGATGCCCTTCGCACCATTCGCGAGCAGACGTTTGGCGATCTCAAACGCTTCTTCTTTGGTGTTAGCCATCTCGCCGCGCGGAACCGCGACGCCATACTTCGCAAGAATGCCTTTGGCTTGATACTCGTGAATTTTCATGAATTGGGGATTTCAGAGGAGGAAGGAACTCTACGCAGTTCCGACCACATGAAGGAAACTCACGATTTTATAGGACGATGAGCTACGCGGGCAAACCGCTGTGACCAACTGCTTCGACGACGAGAACCTATTTTTGCGTAATCACCAATTGACCGTTCTCAATTTTCAAGTCGCTCACGAATTCCGGCAACTTTAGCTTCTCGTGGGCCTCTGGCTCGCTCAGCTTCTTATCCAATTGCGCCTGCACCACCGAGATGGGCACGGGCATACTTCCGATTTTGAAGCTCGTTGGTTGGAAGGTCGCGTAGCCATCCTGCGCTCCTAGGTGACCGCTCAGTGTAACGAAGACATCTTTGCCATATACATTAGCTACGAACTGGCCTTTCACTTCATCTCCCTCGAAGACTACCTGAGGATCTTTCACCGGCACTTGCTCCGGTGTGACCTCAGCAGAGGTAGCCGGATTGTTGTTCGGCGAGGCAGCGGTCTGAGCGGGCCGAGGCTGGGGCTGCGGATTGGCGACAACGAGAGCCGCCGCCACTTCATCGGATGTAAGCCGAACTTCGGTGCCAGAGTCTCCCCGCTGATGCGCTTCTTGCAACTCTCCGAGCTTGTTTTGGAACCCGTTCGCATTCTTTGCGATTGCTGTTGGCGATTGTTTCCGAGGCGCAAGACGATCAGGCGGCTTGAGGAAAAGAGCAATCACGAAACACAGAATGACCAAAATGGGCCACCGGATAATCTTGTAGATGCGCATGACGATCCCTCTGACGAGTGCTCCGTCTAGGAAAGCACACTCCGAGGTCAACAGGAAGATTACTTAGGGTCGGCAGAATCCGGAGGGTGAATGCGGATTGATGAATCGTGAGTTACTTAGTGTTCTTCAATCTTCCCGTGAGCATGAGCCCGAGCATGCGAAAGTCGCTGATGAACGACCACCACGGATGTCCGAAGGTCGCTGGCTTATTGCCTTCAATGAGAAAGTGACCGGTCCAGGCGAAACCGTAGCCGATTGGAATCCAGAGCAAAGCCCAGATGTAATGGCCAGTTGCGATGGCCCACACGAACACGGCCAGGCCAAGCAGAGTCCCACAAGCGTGCAGAAAACGGTTCCCTGCGCTCGAATGCTCCTTGAGATAGAACGCGAAGAATTCGTCGTAGGACGAGAAACGCTCTCTTGTTGGCTCTGCCATAGTCTGCTTAGCGAACTGCGCCTTCTAGCGGCGAACTCGCGGTGGCGTACAGCTTCTTCGGCATTCGGCCGGCGAGATGGGCACTGCGGCCAGCGATGACGGCATGCTGCATGGCCTCAGCCATGAGCACAGGGTCCTCGGCATTCGCGATTGCGGTATTCATCAGTACGGCATCTGCGCCCAGTTCCATCGCGACGGTCGCGTCAGAAGCAGTACCAACACCGGCGTCCACGATCAGCGGAACATCTGTAATCATCTCGCGCAGAATGCGGATCGTCGCAGCATTCTGGATACCGAGTCCGCTTCCGATTGGTGCTCCGAGCGGCATGATTGCACTGGCGCCGGCGTCCAATAATCTCTTCGCAACTACAATGTCATCAGACGTGTACGGAAGAACCGTGAATCCTTCCTTCACCAGAGTTCGCGTAGCTTCGATGGTCGCCTGCACGTCAGGAAAAAGAGTCTTCTGATCGCCGATTACTTCCACCTTCACCCAATCCGACAGTCCAACTTCGCGGCCAAGCATCGCGGTGCGGACGGCCTCGTCTGCGGTGTAGCAGCCGGCAGTGTTGGGCAGTAGAAAGTAGCGGTGCGGATCGATGAAGTCGAGCAGCGACTCCTTGCTGCGATCAAGGTTCACGCGGCGTACAGCCACGGTTACGATCTCAGCGCCTGAGGCTTCGATGGCGCGCCTCGTCTGCTCGCCGTTTTTGTACTTCCCCGTGCCGACAATCAGGCGCGAGTTGAAGGCTCGTCCGGCAATTACCAGTTCATCCATAGTCGATTTCCAGCCGACTCAATTCTACTCGTTAGTCGCCAATTCTCGACTGGTACCCGGGTTTCGAGGGAAGCCCTGCTGGAACACGACACGGATCACACGGATTGAACGGATTTCACGGATAACCCCATGTAGAGTGGCTCCTCGCGTAACTAGCTTCGTTGCTCTTTTTCGATCCGTTCCCGAATTCTCCGTGTGATCCGTTCAATCCGCGTGATCCGTGTCATGTTTTTCTGCTCAACTAGACGGTCGCGGGATGGGGCGCATGCGCGCTTTCATACATGGCATCGATCTGCTTCTTGTATTTCTGTTCGATCACCCGTCGTTTGAGCTTGAGACTTGGAGTCATCTCCCCTTTATCCACGGTGAAATCGTCGGGAACTAGTAGGACCTTCTTGAGCGTCTCGAATTGGGCGAGTTCCTGATTAGCATCAGCAACAACCTTCTCGTAGGCTTCAATCACCCTGGGATCTCGTATCAGAGTTTCGCGCGACGCAGCGCCGATTCCCTGTTCTGCTGCCCACTGCTCAAGCGCCGGGAAATTTGGACAGATGATCACGCTAATGAACTTTCTCGCATTTCCAATCACAACTGGATGCCCAACCAGCGGCGACATCTTCAGCTTGTTCTCAATCGGCTGCGGAGCCACGAACTTTCCGCCACTGGTTTTGATCAGGTCTTTCTTGCGATCGGTAATGCTCAGGAATCCCTCGGCATCGATGTTGCCGATGTCGCCGGTCTTGAACCAATCCCCCTCGAATGCTTTTGCAGTCTCTTCCGGATTCTGCCAGTAGCCCTTGAAAACTGATGGGCCGCGCACCCACAGTTCTCCATCTTCGGCGATGCGGCACTCGACATTGGAGAGTGGCTTGCCTACGGTTCCGAGCTTGTTAGCTTCTGGCTCGTTCACAGCGATGACGGGCGAAGTCTCGCTTAACCCGTATCCTTCGAGGATGCGAATGCCCATGTCCGCGTACCACCGCGCCAGGTCGATGCCAAGCGGGGCTCCGCCGGAAACGTACATCTCGACTCTTCCACCGAACCATTGATGAATCGCCTTATAGACAACACGATTGGCGACTTCCCACTGCCAGTCGGAAGGCCGCTGCCCGCAGACAATCTCGTCACGGTGGTCTTGTCCAACGCGCAAGGCCCATTCATATACGGGCCGCTTCAGGCCTATAGCGGCGCGACTTTCAACCCCCTGCCGCACTTTTTCATAGACTCGGGGAACGCCGACAAACAAGTGTGGACGAACCTGCTGAAGTTTGGCGGCGAGCTCATCGAAGCTTGGACAGTAGGCCAGGGTGACTCCGCGCAGGAAACACAAATAATCCACGTGGCGAGCGGTGACATGCGAGAGCGGGAGAAACGATAACGTGGACTGTCCCGGCTGCCAGCCCAGGCTGCGCGCCGTCTGTTCCAGATTCGACGCAATGTTGCGATGCGTGAGCATTACGCCCTTGGGCACTCCCGTGGTCCCTGACGTGTAAATGATCGTCGCCAGATCATCAGGCAAGGCGGATCGCGCAAGATCATCGAATTGCGCGTCGCGTTGAACTGGTTCTTTTGAGCGCATGATCTCGCTCATGCGGATGGCATCTGGAGAATCCAGCTCGTCCATTACCACGATGTGCTCGAGTTGAGTCTCGTGCCTGATGCTGAGTACCTTGTCGAGCTGCTTTCGGGTGGACAGAAAAATTGCCCGCGCACCCGAGTTCTTCAAAACGAATGCTGTTTGCTCGGCGGTGAGAGTCGGATAGATCGGGACATCGACTACACCCAGGAGCAGACAAGCCCAATCGGTGATAGCCCACTCGAAGCGGTTTTCTGATATGAGCGCGACTCGGTCGCCCTTACGAATCTGCCAGGCTCTGAGCTGCTCTGCCACGTGATACACACGGGCATACAGTTCGCGCGACGAGATGTCGTGCCAGACTCCCTCGCGCTCGAAGGTCATGACGCGCGACAGATCGCGGTCGACCGCAACAAAGAAGATTTCGTTGAGCGTGCGCAGGCTGCTCAGGAGCGCACCTCCATTCCAGAGAGTAGTAGGTCAACCACCGGATCAGCGGCGGCAGCTAGATCGTGCTCGCGGCTGCTCAACACCCATGCTGTGACTAACTCGTCCATTGCTCCAAAAAGACACGCTGCGGCTATTTTGTCAGAGATGTCCGGACGTATGCTTCCCCGTCGCTGACCGTCGCGAATGACTTCACGAATCAAGTTAAAGTATCCCTTCAATTCACGCTGTGAGAACTCGGCCAGAAACTTCGCGCTCTGTCGCAATTCCGTTTGCAGCACTACGGCCAAATTCCTATTCTGGCTCAAGGCTCGAAGATGCAGGCGAGCCAGCGCACGAAGCTTTGCCGGGGCATCGTCTAATCCTGACATTTCTTCTTTCGCTTGACGCAGAAATGCTTCGAAAGCGCTGTCGAGTGCGGCCATCAGAATCTGCTCTTTCGACTTGAAGTAGAGGTAGATCGTCCCGTCGGCGACATTTGCGCGATCCGCGATGTCCGAAACTCGGCTATTGTGGAATCCCTTCTCGCCGATAACGGCAATGGCGGCATCCAGAATCCGATGGTATTTGTCTCCGGGACGGCCGCCGTTGATTCCGCTCGCGGCGTTTCGTCCCCGGGATTCCATCGATTGCGCCGATTTTGACTTGTCCGCTTGCCTGCTTTGCGCCATTGTGTCCCAGAACTTTGCACTGTACTGGGTTTTCCGCGCGATAAGCAAGAGAACCGCGGTTGACCATCCGGCGTAACTGCGGGTACTCTGTTTCGCCCCGATGGAGAAACCGCATGCTACATGTCTACCAGGGCAGAACCTCAGGAGCACTTGATGCGTAAACCGATTCTTAACTTTTTACTTACAGTTCTAGCTTTCGCAACAGTATCGGCGGCCCAACCCGCCGACCAGACCACCCCTCCCGACCCTAAGATCAAAGTTGGCGATACGGCGCCCGATTTCAAGCTGCGTGACCAGACCGGAAAAGAAGTGAAGCTTTCCGACTACCGCGGCAAGAAAAATGTCGTCCTCGCGTTTTACGTCTTCGCCTTCACAGGTGGTTGAGGGAAGGAGATGAAGGCCTTCCAGGATCAGCTGCAGAAACTGGAAGGTGCAGACACCCAGGTGCTGGGTGTGAGCATGGATAGTCCATTCGCCAATAAAGCTTGGGCGGCACAGATTGGAGTGACATTCCCGCTACTCAGCGATCTTGGCGGCGACACTAGCAAAGAGTATGGCGTTTACGATCCGAGCTACAAAGCCTCACGGCGTGTGACCTATCTAATCGACAAGGAAGGCAAAGTGGTCGAGATGCAAAAAGACCGCGACGCCATCGATCCGAGTGCGGTCGTCACAAGTTGTGAGCGAAGACGAATGAAGAGTTAAATCGCCTCAATGAACTTCTCTTGACACGGCGACGGCATCAGTCCAGCATGTTGCCCGATTAGCTTAAACATTCGGGAGACACTCGTGCTCGATCGCCGTCGCTTTTTACTTTCCTCCGCTGCCATTGCCGCCGTTGCCGGCTTGCCATTTTCGTTAGCTGAAGCTCAATCTGCAGCTCAGTCCGATAACCATCCCCTTCCCCCGAAGGACCTCTACGAGCGCGATCAGGAGTCCTACTGGGCGGCGCTGCGCAAGCAATTTCTGATCCCCAGCGATGAGGTCTACCTCAACAACGGGACAGTGGGATCCTCTCCTCGCCCCGTGCTGCGCGCGATCGTCGAGTCTTTTCATGAAACCGAGCAGATGGCGCAAAGCGATCCAGAGGATTATCCGATCTGGGGCTATGCGTCGTGGAACGAATACCGTGATCCTCTCGCAGCGTTTGTAGGAGCCACACGCGACGAGATTGCTCTCGTTCGCAACGCGACCGAAGCGAACAACTACATCGCGAATGGCCTTGAGATGAAGGCGGGCGATGAAGTCCTTATCAGCGACCAGGAGCATCCGGGAGGAGAACAGCCGTGGCTGCTACGCGAAAAGCGCTACGGCGTGGTGGTCAAGAAGTATCAGATACCGCTTCCACCGAAGTCACCTGCCGATATTCTGAACCGCATTAACGACGCGATAACTCCACGCACCCGAATCATTTTCACAAGTCACATCAGTACTGTCACTGGAGTTGTGCAACCCGTGAAGGAGATAGCCGCTTTGGCGCGGAGCAAGGGTATCCTCAGCGCCTTCGATGGCGCGCATGTCATCGGCATGATGCCACTCAATCTGCACGAAATCGGCTGTGATATGTACACCTCATCGCCGCACAAATGGCTGCAGGCGCCGAAAGGAACAGGATTCTTGTACGTTCGTCCGGAGGTGCAGGATCGTTTGTGGAATACGATTGCGACCGAGGGTTGGGAGCGGCCCGAGCTGAAGGCTGAGCGTTTTCAGCGCATCGGTTCGTCCAATGTTCCGATGCTCGCCGGACTGCGCGCTTCTCTTGAGCTCGCCAACCAGATAGGCATGGATCGCATTGAACGACGCCACCGCCAACTGGCCGACCGAATGCTCGGGGAGATGACGAAACGCGGAGCCGTGTCCTGGACTTCTCCTGATCCGAACATGCGTTGCGGTATCGTTACAGTGAATGTCCCCCCGCTGAAGCGAATGGAGATGGAGCACTGGATGTGGCAAGACAAGAAAATCCGGATTCGCGGCGGCGAGCCCTCGAAGCTGCGCCTCTCGACTCCTTACTATCTGCTACCGGGAGATATGGATCGTTTCCTGGCGAGCTTTGACGAATTCAAACGTTCGCATGCGTAATCTAGTGCGGAGGAACTATGTCGCAGGTACTTGGCCTAAAGGACAACGGAATCGTCAACGTTCGGAGTGCGCACTCCTTCTCTGAGACGATGCAGAGAATCGAGCGACTCATCACCAGCAAGGGACTCAAGATTATTTGCGTCGTAGACCACGGCGGGGATGCAGTAGCGGCAGGATTCCAGATGCCTCCCACGAAGCTGGTCATTTTTGGCAATCCCAAAGCGGGAACTCCGCTCATGCTCGCCACACCATCGGTTGCGCTGGATCTTCCTTTGAAGCTGCTGGTCGGACAGGATCCCGGTAACCAGACCTGGATCTCGTACAACTCTCCTAGCTTTCTCGAAAAACGTCACTCAATTCCAATTGAGTTCGCTGAAAAAGTTACTGTGGTTGAAGCTATAGCCAACGCCGCGGCAAATTAATCTAAATCCCTGGCGTGTTCTCCTGCTCGTGACAATTTCGGTCTCCGCCGGTCTTCCTTCATCGTGATTACAGGCCGGCAGCCTTGAGCACATCCTTGGGCGTCGCTCCGCTTTCACGCATATGCCGAATGCTTAGAGCATCGTGGCGCTTTGCCAGTCGGTTACCGGATTCATCACGCACAAGATCGCAGTGATAATGCTGTGGAGCGTTCAATCTCATCACGCGGTAAATCAGAATCTGGCGTGCCGTCGACTTCAGCAAATCTGCTCCGCGGACGACTTCAGTGACTTTCATCGCAGCATCGTCGACAGCTACTGCCAGTTGATATGCAGGCACGTCGTCGCGGCGCCAGACGAGGAAATCTCCGAAGTCCTGGCCCGCCACGTAGCGATTCGGGCCGAAATGTAGGTCGTCGAACACAATCCGCTGACCGTCGGGCACGCGGAAGCGCCAGTTCACGCCCACCGGTGTGGAGAAATCAGAAGCATCGGTACGGCCTCGGCACGTGCCGGGGTAGACCGGCTCATCATCAACGTCGTTATTCGGAGCGGCAGCAGCCTGAGCGACATCCTTGCGCGAACAGGTGCAAGGATAGATGGCGCCCGCGTCGCGCAGCTCGCGCCATGCGTTGAGATAAAACTCGCGACGTTCGCTTTGCGAGTAGGGAGCGTACTGCCCGCCACAATCTGGACCTTCCGACCATCGGATACCTAACCACCGAAGGTCCTCGTACATTGCTTCAACGAATTCCGGTCGACATCGTTGGGGATCCAGATCTTCGTTGCGGAGGAACAGCGTTCCGCGGCGTTCGGAAGCACGCTGCGCTGCGATCCAAAAGGTTCGTGCGTGGCCGAGATGGAGCAGTCCAGTCGGGGACGGCGCAAGGCGGCCACGGTACTGAGTGATTGGTTCAGGCATGCAGGAACGACATCAGCGCAGCAAGCTTCAAGTATGGCTCCCTAAGGCTAAACGACGATTCAAAACTATCCTGTGCTAACCTCGCTCCGTGCCCAGCAATCCGCCTAAGTCAGGAAACGGCAAGGAGAGTCTGTACTGTCCGAATTGCGCAGTCGAAGTCACCGACCCACTCACTTGCGGAGATTGCTCAGCAGTAATCTGCCGCCGCTGTGGAACGCCTCTGGAGTCTGCCGACGACCTGGGCATTGGGTAACAACGTCAAGTTTTTGCGCAAACACGATCCTCATTTACACTCCCTTGTTCAATTTCGCGCATACGATTGCAGTTTTCGATGTAGTCGGCTGAGTCTGCTTCACAAGCAACCAACACGGCGAGTGAAGGGTGAGCTCGCAAACCTGAACTGCGCGTGTGCGGAATGTATCGATACGGCTGATCTCTGTAGAAGGGCAAATGAAACTACTGGTTATTGGGGCAGGCATGATGGGATCCGCTGCTGCGTTCGACATGGCGCGATCCGCCGGAGTGGAGTCCGTCACGCTGGCGGACGCCGACATTGTTCGCGCCCAGGACTCCGCACAGTTCATTGCTAAGAGTCACGGAAAGAAGGGCGCTCCAGTCCGAGAAGTGGCGCTCGAGGCTGCAGACGAGAGTTCCGCTTCGGCTCTCATGCGGGGGCATACCGGCGTTCTTTCTGCTGTTCCCTACTTCTTCAATGTTGGTCTTGCGCGCGCTGCGATCGGAGCGGGTTGCCACTTCGCCGACCTGGGTGGCAACAATACGGTCGTGCGGAAAACTCTCGCGATGAGCGCCGAGGCGGAGAGGAACGGAATCGGCCTTGCTCCTGATTGCGGCCTGTCGCCCGGCATGGCGAGCATTCTGGCTGGCGATCTTGTGCGGCGGCTGCGTCCGCAGAAGCTCAGTCGCGTAGCCGCGCCCTCCACGAAGAAGGCCCACAAGCCGGCAATCGATGCACTCAAGCTCTACGTTGGAGGACTGCCCAAGAAGCCACGCCCACCTTTCGAATATCAATTGGTTTTCTCGGTGGAAGGTCTCATCAATGAGTACGTGGAGCCGGCGAGAGTGCTGAAAGGCGGGAAACTGGTCGAGATCGAGCCCCTGACAGAGCCGGAGCCTTTTCGTCTTCGTGGCTTTCGTCCTATGGTCGCATTCCACACTTCAGGCGGAACCTCAACCATGCCGGAAAGCTTTCAGGGCGAGGTTGGCGAATGCTTCGAGAAAACGTTGCGCTATCCCGACCATTACACGCTAATTCGCGGGCTCTACGACTTGGGATTCTTTTCGAGCGAAAAGCGTAGGCTGAAATCTGGAGAGATTAGCCCTCGCGAGCTGACCTCGCATCTCTTCCTCGAGAAACTCTCTGGTGAAGAACCTGACGTGACGATCATGCGCATCGAAGCCCATGCGAACAAGCGCGTGCTCTCCTACACGATGATCGACGAGTTCGATCGCAGGACCGGCTTGACTTCAATGATGCGCACGACGGCATGGCCCGCATCGGTGGTTCTACAGATGATGGCGAATGGCTCGATCACCAAGCGGGGAGGAATCCGGCAAGAACTCGACGTTCCAGCGGATGCATTCTTACACCAAATGTCACGACGCGGAGTTAAGATCCGGTTCGCGCAAAGCGGGCGGTAATGCCGAGGCTATCTCGGTGCGAACTGCCGAGATAAGTTCATCATTGTCGCTAAACCGCTTGGGTAAGATCGGCGCGTGAAAGACCAGCCGCACTGTTCCTGAATGGATCAGCATGCTGCCTTTGGGCATCAGGGATTCCGATTCCAGGATTGTGATCGGAACAACCGGGATGCCGCTGTCCATGGCCAGATAAAATGGGCCCTTCTTAAACGGAAGCAAACGGCCATCTCGCGAGCGCGTGCCTTCAGGAAAAACGGTCATATTCAAGCCCCGAGCCATGACTTCTTCGGCTTCGCGCATGCTGTTGACCGCGGCTTCGCGGTTGCGCCGATCCACAGCGACAAGGTCGCCCATGCGCATCGCTTGGCCCAGAATGGGAACTTGAAAGAGCTCTTTTTTCACGAGCACCGAAGTGCGTCGCGGAAGCATAGGGATCAATATCGGAGGATCGAGGTTGGAAACATGGTTGCACATGAAGATGTACGTCTCGGCTGGATTGATTCGCTCCATTCCCTCTAACTGAATGTGAATACCGGCAAGACGTACTCCATTATGGGCGATCCACATAGCGATCGCGTAGAGCACGTCGGCGCTACCTGTAATCCAAGTCCAGGGAAAGCCGACGAGCGCCCCCAAGATCGTAGAAATCACGACGAAGAGCAGCGCTGCCGCAGTTCTGAGGGCTGCGATCATTGAGAGTGCTGATTCTCTGAATTCAGCCAGGCCTTGCGACGGGCAAGCTGCTCAGAAGTCGCGTGGGCGGTTTCACGCAACACATATGCCGTGAGCGCGTGTTCGGCGAGTGTAAGGTCTACCTCCCTCCGGCTCCCGCGACTTTGCACAGTAAACCGAACCTTTGTGCCCGGCTTGGAATTTGCAAACTGCTGTTCCATAGACCGCGCAGGCTGGTGCCCGTCAATTGCAAGGATCTCGTCACCAGGTCGCAAACCCGCGTTGCTAGCCTGATCACCGTAGACCTCTTGTATGACAAGCGGAGGAGTAAAGTTCCGCGCTGCTGTGAAACCTGGGTCGGCGGCGGTTCGATTCTCCTGACCTACAGCAAGACCAACCGTTGCGAAAAGCTCGTTATAAGGGAGTTCCTGCATGCCAGCGACGTACCGGTCGAAGAAGCCGTGTAGGTCGGTTCCCGTCAGGGTTTCCGCGGCTGCACGAACTCCGTCTGAATCCTGGAAGAATTTCCCTTGCTTCGCGAAATTGCGATTCATGCTCTGAAATAGATCTCGGATTGAGTAACGTCCGCGCGAGTCTTGCTGAATTTTTAGATCCAGCAGCACGCCCAGCAATTCGCCCTTGTTGTAATAGTTGATGCTGCGTTCCGGCGAACGATACGGCGGGTACTTGTCGAGCCACGTACTTAGGCTTGACTCCTCAGCAGACTGGGTCAAGTGCGCCGGACGTGATTGCAGGGTTGTAATTGCTGCAGAAAGCTTTTCGAAGTAGAGCTCCGCAGTTATCAACCCGGCCTTCAGCAACGCGAGGTCTCCGACCGTACTGGTAACCCCTTCACTGAACCAAAGCGCGCGGGTGTAATTCTCGCGCGAGTAATCAATGGGCTCGAGCGACTGCGGACGAATCCGCTTCACATTCCACAAGTGAAAGAATTCATGAGCACTAACCGACTCAAAGTTCCTCAAGTCCTTCAGCTCATTTGCCGAAAGATCGATCGCTGTCGAGTAGGCGTGCTCCATCCCTCCACCTGCTGGTCCGTGCGGAAAGTGGTAAATGAAAACGTAGGTGTCGAATGGCCGATCATCCATCCACGCAGTTTCCGCCGCGGTGATCTTCTTCAGCGACTCTACGAGTTTGGGAGCGTTGTAATCGCTCGCTTCAGCGTCGATTACAACGCGATACCTAGCGCCATTTTGCTCGAAATCGCTCTCCGCGAATTCACCGAGTTCGCATGGACTGTCGACCAGGCGGTCGTAGTTGGTCGCACGAATCACGTGGCCGGACGATTCGCCTGCTGTTCCCGTAGGGATACTTATCGATGGAAGAGCTGTGGCCAGCTTCCACTCCAAAGGCACTCGGTCAAGGCGCAGGCTGATCGGTAATTCACGGCCAGCTGGTGGATACATCAAGAGTTGCGCAAAATTAAAAAACGCATGGTGTGAGTTGAATTGGGCACCAAAGGGACCCGCTTCGTCGAGGACGACGTCGTACTCGATGTTGACCCAGCCGGGCGTCGGCTTGAACTCCCATGTAGTCTTATCGATCTGCGTAAGGGGAAGTTGTTCGCCAGACTGACTAGCTGCCTTAACGCCAATCACGTTCTTAGCAAAGTCGCGAACCTGATACAAAGCGTTCCATACTGGTAATTGAACTTCATTCCCGCCGCTCGTGGGATCGAAGGTCATGGTCACGTGCACCCGGTGATGCACCGCATCAACCAAGCTGACTGTGTAGTCGAGCTTGGATTCGTTTTGCGCCGGAGCAACGGCCGCGATCAGGAGCACTAGCGGAGCTAGGACACGCACACGCCGGAACTTCATGCGGTCTTGCTCAAACGCGCAGGAAGCTTCTCGTAGATGCCGCCAAAGCCTCCGTTCGAGAGAATGGCGACGACGTCGCCTTCGCGAAGCTCAGGGGAGATGGACTCAACAATCGCATCGGCATCTTTGCACTCACGTGCGTGATGCTTTTGCCGATTAAGCTCCTTCACGAGTTCGGTGCTTGAGAGTCGCTCGCCTTCAGGAATAGCTTCCGCTTTGAAGACGCTTGTAACCACGATCTCGTCAGCGTTCGCAAGGCTCGCTGCCAGTTCCTTGAAGAAGACGTTGCGCCGCAACGTGTTGGAACGCGGCTCCAGAATTGCCCAAAGTCGGCGGTTCTTGTAGCGGGTGCGGAGTGCCTTCAAAGTCTCGGCAATCGCCGTCGGATGGTGAGCGAAGTCGTCAATGATCGTAACGCCGGCAACTTCAGCTTTTACCTCGAGTCGACGCTTCACGCTCTTGAACGAAGCAAGAGCTTCAGCGATTGCATCGGCCGGGACCTCGTAATGCGCAGCCATCGCGGCCGCGGCCGTAGCGTTCATCACATTGTATTCACCGGCGAGAGACATTCTCAATTCAGCCCAGAGCGTGCCCTCTCGCTCGACCTTCCACGTCGTTTCCTCGCTCCCAAAGACCAGATCGTGCGCTCGCCACGCGGATCCCTCACCGTGCCCATAGCGCTCGACTTTGCAAAAAGCGCGCGCAATGCACTCATCGACGTTGATTGAGTTGTCGTATGCGACGAGATACCCGCTTCGAGGAATGAGGTTCACGAGGCGCTTGAAAGACGTCTTCACCGCGTCCAGATCCTTGTAGATGTCGGCATGATCGAACTCTACTGACGTGAGCACTACAACATCCGGGAAGTAATGCAGGAATTTGGGACCTTTGTCGAAGAACGCGGTATCGTACTCATCACCCTCAAGGATGAAGTGCTTGCTCTGGCGCAGGGCAAAGCTCGTGCCGAAGTTCTCTGCGACGCCTCCAATCAGGAACGATGGGTTCTTCCCTGCTACTTGAAAGATCCAGGAGAGCATCGATGTTGTTGTGGTTTTTCCGTGAGTGCCAGCCACGACGATCGACTCTCGTCCTCTGAGGAAGTTTTCGTGAAGGACATGTGGCAATGAGCGCAGCGGGATGTGATGATCCAGTACGTGTTCCAGTTCCACGTTGCCGCGTGAGATAGCGTTGCCCACAACCACCAAATCGGGACGCCGCTTCAGATTCTCCTCCGAGTATGGTTCCGACACGGGAATGCTCATGCTGCGAAGCAAATCGGACATCGGAGGGTAAGCCGCAGCATCTGAGCCAGTCACGTGGAAGCCGCGTTGCTTCAACAAGCCAGCCAGAGAAGCCATTGCCGTACCGCATATCCCAATGAGGTGCACGTGTTCTCGTTCGCTCAATTCCGTCCTGCCTTGATGGTTTCGCTTCGCGGGTGGGTTGCAGCCTCCAGAATCTCGAGAGTGGCGGTCTCGGCGACCGTGAGTCGCGCACTCACCCCGATCGGTAGCGTGATGTTTGCGCCAGACACATGACCGGAGCGCAGTCCGAAAGCTACGGGGATATTCACATCACCGAGGATGCGTGCGATCACCTGCTGAAGCGTGTAGCCGGAGTCGGCAGGAGGAGAACACTCGAGCATCTCTCCAAAAACGATCCCCCGAACTTTCTCCAGCTTGCCCGCATACTTCAAGTGCATCAACATGCGATCAATGCGATAGGGCCATTCGCCAAGGTCTTCTAGAAAGAGGATCGTGTCTTCGGTCTGAATCTCGTAAGGAGTTCCAAGGGAGGACACGAGCAATGAGAGACAGCCTCCATAAAGTTTTCCTTCGGCTTCTCCTTCACAGATCGCTTCCATCCCAGGCGAGTCGGAATTCGTGATGTTCCATTGTGGCTGCCCAGAGCTCGCACATGAGAACGACTTCACATGCACGCCATCGGGCCGCGCAAAGTCCTTGGCTACCATGGGGCCATGAAAACCTACAAGTCGGAGCTTGTCGTGGAAATACGTAAGAAGTGTCGTGAGATCGCTGTAACCGCAGAAGATCTTCGGATGTTTCGCGATCAGATCGAGATCCAGATGGGGCAGTAGATAATTCGAGCCGTATCCACCGCGCGCACAGATAACAGCTTTCACCTCCGGCGCGCGGAACATCTCGTGAAGTTCGTCAACGCGCCGTCGCACTCCGCCGGCAAAGTAGAGTTCGTGTTCAAAGATCCCCTGTGAAAACACTGGCTCCAGTCCAAGCTGCTGCAAGGCGAGAACACCGGCTTCGAACTGCTGGCGATTCACTGGGCCAGCCGGTGCCACGATGCCAACCGTGTCTCCTTTCTCGAGAACGGGAGGGCGAAGCAGAGATGAGGGATGAGCGATCACAAGTTTTCAATCTTAGCTGATGCGGATTGCGGCCTAGCCCAAGTTCTGCCGATGAAGGATGACCTTCATAGAATCTGAACGCCTGCCTGCCGCGCTGCCAAGCGCAGCTGATCGTCCAGAGTCGCCAGAGGGAGGCCTTCCCCTCTTGCGAGAGTAAGGTATGTCGCATCGTAAGCCGACAAATTGAAGGAGCGGGCCGGGCCGCACGCCTGACGAACGGAAACAAGGGTGGAGTCAGTATCGAGAGCAAGACCAATCAGTTGCTCTATATCTCGCAACGCCAGGTCTACATCGCCTGCAGACAATACTCTGCGCCGTTCGGCGAGCACCATCGAGTTTGCCATCTCCAAGTGCCACAGCGCAGGCACAATGCCACGGTTTCCGTCCATGAGCATTTGTTTTACGCGCTTTGCGTATGGAGGAATACTCTTATCGAGAAACCAGCGCAGTGCCACTGAGGCATCCAGAACGAACTTCGTCAACTGCGGCCCTCTTCAATGAGCGATTTGATTCTCGTTCGTTTGCTCAGTTTGGAACGTTTTCGGATTCGCTCAATATCCTGAAATACTTCTCTCAAGCTTGTCTCCGGACGAGCAGGCACAATCAGGGCAGTAAGCTTGCCCCGGCGTGTAATCCCAATCTTGTGCCCATCACTGGCTTGATCGACCAATTCAGATAGCTTTTGTTTTGCCTCAAATAATCCGATTGTACGCATGATGCTGGCATTGTACCTCACATCTAGATGAATCTTCTAGATGGTTACTTTCTCACAAAATAACATCGATCTGCACAAAAAACACTTGCGATCGGATATTTAGGTGAAGAACTCGCCTTGGCACACGAGACGTGCTGGACCTTCGAGTAACAAAGCGTCAGCTCCATCCCAATGGACGACTTGTTTGCCTCCGGGAGCCTGAACCTCAACCGGAGAGGCGACATACCCACGGTGAATACCGGCGATGGCGGATGCGCAGGATCCCGTGCCCGACGACTGAGTCTCTCCCGCTCCACGTTCGAAGATGCGGAATTCTATTCTGTTAGGTCCGAGCACCTTCACGAACTCCACGTTTGTTCCCTGGGGGAATTCGCGACCCTGGCCAATCGCCTCTGCGCGAGCTTGCCATCCGCCGGGGAACTGTTCGACGAACTCCACGAAATGCGGATTCCCGGTTGAAATCACGAGCCCCTTCGCATTTCCGCCGGGAACAGAAATGGTTTTCTCCCCCAGCACTTCAGCATGTCCCATCTCGACGGCAAATTCGAATTCGTGCTCTGAGCGGCGGAGAAGCATGCACTCCTTTTCTCCGGCGGCGGTCAGCACGCGAACTTCAGAGCCACCGCGCGTCTCTACCACCCATGCGGCAACGCAGCGAGTTCCATTTCCGGAGATCTCCGCCTCTGAGCCGTCGGCATTGAAGAGTCGAGCAATCACGCGACCATCTGCTTCGATGCTTACCCACTCGACACCGTCAGCTCCGACACCGCGATGCCGATCGCAGAGTCGTCGAGAGAGACCGGCTGGATCGTCACTCATATTTGCCGACTCGACAATGAGGAAGTCATTGCCGCAGGCCTCAGCTTTAAAAAAGGGGATGGACTTTGGACTCATTCCTCAGAAACCGCATTAAAGGTGGAGATGCTCTCGAAATCCGGAGCCAGTTTGAGGGCGGCCTGAAGCTTCTCGTGCTCTGGTAGCGTACAAGTAATGGTAAACGTCACACGCGATAGATTTTGCGATCGGCCAACTTGGAGTCCCTGCATCGAGAGACGGTGATCCTCGATTAGTTCATTGAGCTCATCGAGAATCTTGGGAGCGCTCTCACCTTTGATCTCGTAACTCATAGTCAGGCTCTTCAATCCGAGCTTGGCTTCGATCGAGCCGAGAACGAGCAGTGCGAGAAGAATAATGGTTGTCGCGAACGTAGCCAGCAGGTAATGACCCGCACCGGCGGCAATACCTATCGATGCGACCACCCAAATCGTGGCCGCGGTAGTAAGTCCTGAGACTCCCCCCTTCGCATGAAGAATTGCTCCCGCTCCAAGAAAGCCCACGCCTTGAACTATGTTTGAGGCGATGCGGGTGCGATCGGCAAGGCTTGGATCGGGAATGATGTCCGATAGAATCGTGAACATCGCCGCTCCGAAACAGATAAACATATTGGTGCGGATGCCTGCGCTCTTGCGGTGAATCGTCCGCTCCAGACCAATCAATCCGCCCAGTAACCCCGCGAGCAGCAGGCGCGCGACGCTCGAGGATAGAAACATCATGTGTTTCCATTGGAGGTCGGACATGTGAGACAGCGGTTGCATGGGAGAACTCGCGATTCTAGCAAAGCCGCTGGGTTGGAGTTTGAAGGACGGGATTGTGAGGCTATTCAGCTGCAACGTAGAGACGCAGCATGCTACGTCTCTACCCTGCCCCACGCCTATTCGTATCGAAGCGCTACCGTTGGATCCACTCTCATGGCTCGATGTGCTGGAACGTAGCAGGCAAACAGGGCAACACCGCACAAGAGCAGAGCGACTGCCGTGAATGTTAGAGGGTCGCTTGGTTTAATTCCGAACAGCATGTGCGAGAGCAACCTCGTCAACCCAAGGGCAGCGATCACCCCAATTCCGAGTCCAACCAGCGTCATACGAGCGCCATCGTTCAAGACAAGGCGTAATACGTCGATGCGTTGGGCACCTAAAGCCATCCGGACTCCGATTTCCTGCGTTCGCTGTCCCACCAAGTAAGAGAGCACGCCATAAATTCCTACGCTGGCCAGCAGCAGGGCAATTCCGGCAAAGACGGCAAGCAGAGTCATCGCGAAGCGTTTTTGTCCGATCGAATGAGCGACGATCTGCTCAAGCGGCTCCGGAGAGAAAACGACGAGTTCTCCACTAGCGTCGAGCAAGCGTTGGCGCATTTCTTCAAAGGACGGCACGCCCGGTCGCGTGGTGCGCAGATAGACATCGGAGGCCAATCCTCCACGCTTGAGTGCGCTGTCGGGTACCTGCATGATGGGCTCGTACATCTGCGCATGCAACGGACTCTTCGCGTCAGAATCCAAGCCCCACTGGTTCACGTGGGCGACAACGCCGACGATCTGCGGATTCGGAGCCTTGTCAGGATCATTCGGATCCGTGTTTACGTTGATGAATTGCCCGATGGGCTCCTCGTCGGGAAAATACTTTTCGGCAAAACTTTCATCGATGACCGCCACTCTCGGAGCGTGCTCGTTGTCGGCAACGGTAAAGAACCGTCCACGCTTGAGCTGTATCTGCATGGCCTTAAGGTAATCAGGCTCGACAGCGTAGTGCAGCGTCATGGGCAGTTGGCTTCGTGGGGGCATCGGCCTGCCGACTATCCAGAAGTAATCGTCGTTGTCCGACTGCATAACGGTAGCTCCCCAACTGAACGACACTCCTTCAACGCCAGGAAGGGACGCCAGTTTGTCATGAAGTTGCCGCTGGTTAGAGCGAATGAGATCTGGAGACTTGCCTTTATAAGAAGCCGGTCCCGAAAAGGAAAAAGTCATCACATTGCGGGGATTAAAGCCAGGATCAAGCCCCCAGAGCACGAACAACGTTCGAATCATCAGACCGGCTCCAATCAGCAACACCACCGCGAGCGCCATTTCGGAGATGACGAAAATGCCTTGTGCGCGGCTACGACCGGCTGCCAAAGTGCGGCCACTCTCCTTTAACGTGGAGCCAACGTCGAAACGAGATGTCTTCCAGGCTGGAGCAAGTCCAAAAGCGATGCCAGAAACGACAGAGACAATGAGCGTAAACCACAGAACGCGCTGATCGAGTCCGATATCCTCCGCACGAGGCATGGTAACGGGCATGGCAGCAATTGCAGCCGCGGTCCCGAACTTCGCCAGAACCAGTCCGAGCGCACCGCCCAGGAGCGCGAGCAATACACTTTCGGTGAGCAGTTGGCGGATTATCCGCATTTCGCCCGCCCCAAGAGCTATGCGTACGGCAAATTCACGGCTTCGGCCGGTAGCCCGCGCCAGCAGCAGATTCGCCACATTCACGCAGGCAATCAATAGCACGAACAGTACGGCGCCGAGAATCACCAGAAGCACGGGACGCATATCGCCAACCATCTCGTCTTTGAGGGTAAGTAAGTAAGCCCTGTTACTCCCGTTGACATCGGGATAGACAATCGCCAACTCGCGAGATACGCGGTCCATATCCGCACGAGCCTGTTCGAAGGTGACTCCAGATTTCATGCGGGCTATTCCATCCAGCCCCCAGCCTGCAGCGCGATTGTTGTGAAACTGCGGCTCATTGAATTCCCCAACCGGGACATAGACCTCGTTTGCCGGCCCTCCCCGCTGAAAGTTCTGAATGTGTAAATGGAAGCTCGACGGGACCACTCCAATGATCGTGCGACCAACATCATTCAGAACCATGCGCTGCCCAATAATGTTGGGATCAGCTCCATACCTGCGCTTCCACAGGGCTTCCGTGATCATTACGGTTGGGTTGGCGCCTAGCCGATCTTCGTCACCGGAGAAGGTGCGTCCCAAAAGAGGATTCACTCCGAGGATCTCAAAGAACCCGGCCGAGATCATCTCTCCATGCAGATGCTCGGGTTCCCCATGTCCTGAAAGATTGAATCCAGCTTGCCGGTATACGGCCATCGCGCTGAAGCTGCGATTCATCCTGCGCCAGTCTTCGAAGTTCGGATATGAAATCGAACCGTTCTTGAAGTTGGGCATTTCGGTGAATAAGGAAACCAGTTGCTCCGGCTGCGGGAAAGGCAGCGGATTGAGCAATACGCCATTCACGACTGAAAAAATGGCGGTATTTGCACCGATACCCAGTGCGAGCGTCATAATTGCAATGAGCGCAAAGCCCGGCGACTTGACCAGCATGCGAGCGCCGTACCGCAAATCTTGCCAAAAAGCCTCGAGAGAGGCTCCCGACCACATTCCACGTGTCGCTTCCTTCACCTGCATAACGTTACCGAACTCCTTGAGGGCGGAATTGCGGGCATCGGGAACACCCTGCCCATTTTGGATCCGATCTTTCGCTGCCATGTTCAGATGAAATCGAATTTCGTCGTTCAAATCGGAATCTTTTTGTGGCCTGTCGAATAAAGACATTCGATTCTCCGATTGAGAGCAGTTCGCGTGCGGACGATTGAAGTTTTTACTCCGTGCGAACCGGATTCAGCACTGCCGCAATCGCGTCCGACATCTGCGTCCAGCGGGAGCGTTCTTCGGTGAGTTGCTTACGCCCTGCCGCCGTAAGCTGATAAAACTTCGCGCGCTGATTGTTCTCAGTAAGCTTCCACTCCGACTTGATCCACTTCTGCTTCTCCAGGCGATGCAGCGCGGGATAGAGCGATCCAGTATCGACCTGAAGAACATCTCCGGAATGCGTACGGATCACCTGGCTGATGCCATATCCGTGCTGCTCTCCCCACATCAAGGTTTGCAGAATCAGGAGATCAAGCGTGCCCTGCAGCAGTTCAATGCGGTTTTGATAACGAGGATTCAATTCAGCTCCAGGAGGTAGTGCGTCTACATGATGGTTGTAGACGCTCTACGTCCCTTTCGGTTAGCACGTTCTGCGCCGAACAGCAGTTAGATTGATTTTTGCGGGACTTAATGAGCCTGGATTGGCAGACGAGCGGTCAGTCCCCGGATTTTGTCCCCGGATTTCCTCCGAGGAGCATCACCTTCCTGGCTATCGCCAGCGCCAACAACAGCGGTTGTTGTTGGCGCTGGGTTCCCTCTCTCAGTAGAGCAACGGATGAAACTTGCTTTCTCCTGATCTCTTGCGCCATCATGCAGAGGTGCGCATCAATCCCACTTTAGGAAGTGAGCTACCGGCTACTTGCCGCTGGCTGATGGCGGCGCGTCATGGAGTAATGGGAATCCCATCGCCATGCCAGGGCGATCCCATCCAAATCCCATCTAATTTTGTGGGATGTCCCACGGTGATCCCATCGGGCGCGTGGGATTATCCCATCGTGATCCCATGCCTGCGATGGGATCTCGATGGGATCTCGACGCCTAAGTCCTTTCGATCATGGGATCGGGGGGGAAATGGCTGCCGGCATCCGGCCTTCGGCTGCTTCACGCGGGACCGTGCGCTGCAAATACTCTGACGGCGGCTGAAAAATCCCGGAAAATCCTCGGGGCAAACCTCGGGCAAACACAAGATGTTCGATTGCTTGGATGTGGGCAATCGAAGACGTTGCGTTACGGCCAAGGTTGATCTTGGGCCAAGTCCTTTGAACGTTTGAACGTTGAATTTGGGCGAAAGGGTGAGGGGTACGGCGTTTGCAGATCGGGCTTCGAAATTCAAATGTTGCAGCCGTGGAATTGGGCGTGAATTCCACGGCTACTGTTGCGACTGCACGCTTCGAATTAGTCCCGCACTGCCGCTTTGGCTTCGCCAAAGTCTTTGCGCACGGCGGAGATGAACTGCTCCGAGCCGGTTGGTGGGCGGATGGAACCGTTCAGAATGTTCTCGAAGTCAAGGTCTTTTCCATAGAACGTGCGCGTGTCGCCGCCGTTCTGCTCAAACCAGCTCCCTTTCAGCGAAATGCCTGCGAACAATCCGCGCGAGCGCGAGTAAGTAAGGATTTCGGAATGCATGGCGATATTGGTATCCGCAGCGGCGGTTCTGCCGACCGGACCAGCAGAAGCAGATGCGTCAGCGCCAAGCTTTATCTTGTGGGCCATCAACGACTGCACTCCGCGCTCATTCATGAAAAGCATGACGACATCGACGGCTTGACCACCGATCTGCAGCCCAAACGTTCCGCCGCCGAGCCGGTAGAACGCGGGAGCGCTCCAACCCTTGGCGGTTTTGCAGGTGACAACACCTTGACCGTACTCGCCTCCAAAGCCAAAGCCGGCTTTCATCATCGTGGGAATGACTCCAACGCACTCAGCGTTGGCCAGAATCTCCTGGGGAACACCCTTGTCTGGCGCCGAAGTGATTTGGTCGAGGATGGTTCCTGCTTTGTTGAGTCGTTCGCGGAGTTTCTCGCGATCTCCTTCGTCCTTCGCAAAGCACAGCGTCGTCAGAAGGATCGATGCGGAGATTAGAGAAATTAGTCTTGTTGTCAAAGTGTTACCTCGCTTATCTATTTCGACTGCACTTCTCGGGCCTTAACTGCGCCGAACACGAAAGTTGAGGGACTCACGCTGGAAGCAACTTTTTTTCACAGCCCGCCAAGTTCACAAGAGGCCGGTATCGTCGCTCCGAAACGTCCACCCTTGTAACTCTGCTCAATCCGTTCAACAACTTAAGGGAGTGTTAATGATTGAGTTATCGAGTTCGGAGGTTGGGAGCAATGATGCATCACCCTCTGACACAACGTTACTAAAAAACACTGCCCCTGAGGTCCACGACCTTCGTTATCTGACCCATGACAGTAAATAAGGTGTGTAATTCGGGCGAGGCTAGGCGCGAAATTTCCTGAGAAACCGAACTCAATGACGCCACGAAACGACATGGACACAGCCGATCCCCAGGCCACCGATACTCTCGAGGCGACCTCAGGCAACGGGACATTCGTCAGCGGCGGTTCTGCGTCCTCCACACATCGGTCACGTCGTGCCATTCGCATAGCGGTCTCACTTCCAGTAGTCGTCCGCGACCAATTTGGAGGACGTGAAGAGACGCGTACACAGTTTGTGATGGTTCGTGGCGCGGTAATCGCGACTACTTCCAACATCCGCGTTGGACACAAATTGACCGTACAGATCGCGAAGACTGGCAGAGCCGCAGAGTGCACGGTAACGAGTGTTGAACCGGACGGTCACTCGGCGGAAGTTGAATTTACGCGCGAGCAATCTGACTTCTGGCCAGTTCAGTTCCCGCCTGAAGATTTGAAGACGGATTCGGGCTCGTATCGACTTTCTGCGCCTGCGCAGTCAGGTCTTGCTTCACGACCATCCAGCTTCGCGGATACAGCGAGGCATGAAACGCGTGAATCACCGCTCCCTAGCCGCGGAAGCAACGAGTTCGTGAGTCTGGCAGACTCGATTGCAGGGAATTCTCTTACTGGCAACTCCTTCGGCAAAGCTGAGCCCAGCAATCCCGAAAAGTTTAGGCCCAGGTCTGCACCCGTTGACTCGGTCGCGCAGTTCCGTGCGGCGAATCGTGCGGCGCATCGACGAGAACAACGCACAAAATTCATGTACTCAATCCTGTCACTAGCCGCGGTGGCGGCGGCATTGATGGGAGCGCGTTATTGGATGGAGCATCGATCCGAAATAGCTGAAGTCAAACTTCCTCAGATGAGCCTTCCATCGATCTCCCAGGTTCAGCCTAAATCCAAGCCATCGGAAAAACCGACGACTCCGGCTCCATCGGTCCGCGAGCAACCTTCAGCCGAAACGGTAGCAACGGCACCGGCTCCGAGAACGGTGGAGACTCCGCACTCGACTCACGTGCCAGTGTCCTCCGAGACTCCGGCGCAGCTGGTTGCTCCTCCGGTTCCTCCCGAGGTTAGCCAGCCGGCAGAAACTCAAGTAGCAGTTCGCCACGAGGCTGCTTCGGCTTCCGCACGTAAGGCAGTAACGGTCGAGGATGCGGGGGAAGAGCCATCGGCGCTTCCGTTGAAAGTGGACGATAACAGTTCCCCTGTAACGAAACCGGAAGTCCTCAACGAGGTGGTGGCGCAAACTCCAATGAAGGCGGCTTTGTTAGCGCCGCAACCTGCACGCAAAGCCGTACCTGCAAAACTGCTTCAATCGGCGCCCGCACAATATCCGGCCATGGCTCGCCAGATCCGGGTCGAAGGCGAGGTCGTGATCAGCCTGGACGTGGACACATCCGGCAAGGTATCCGCAGCGAGAGCCGTCTCCGGACCTCCGATTCTGCGAACGGCGGCGCTGGACGCCGTGAAACGCTGGAAGTATCAGCCAGCGACATTGGGCGATCAGCCAGTGGTAAGCACGGAAGTCGTAAAGGTTCAGTTCAAGTTGAGATAGCGCCTCCGCGATATTCTCTTCAACGCAGCACCTCCCTTCTACTGCCGGGCGTGCCTTTCGTCCAGCCCCGCATCAACTCTGCCTGTGAACGAACCGTAAAAGTACTCGATCGTCAGTTTGAGTGCTCGCGTATCATGGACGGCCAAAACCAAACGTGTCTGAGGACCGCCAATGAAAAATCGCTGGTTATCTCTTCTGCTTTTCCTTACGTTCCTGCCCACCTTGTTCGCCCAGAAATCCGAAGCAACGCAGAAGGGAGCCAGAGTTGTCCCAGCGCCGAGTTCAGTCTCGATTGGCGGAGAGCCGGTAGTCATACTCAAGCGCCCCCAGAGCGTGAATCAGGCCAAACCGCAATTCCTCACCGCTACAGTAATACCGGGTCGAGGAATGGCAGTTCTGCAAATCACAGCCTATGTGCCCGGGAAAGGCGAGGTTGATGTTTTCACCGCGCCGTCACTTGGCGACGCAAAAGACCTGCTCGACAATCACGACGACAAGTTTGGCAACAAGGTTTTCACGATCGGCGGCGCGCTTCTTGTGCCCTATGCCAATCGCATCCGCGGCAAAGTCTCGTCGGACGGAAACGACATAACGACGAGCGTTGCTGGTCAAACGGTGCATTTGCCGGCTAACTGGAGCGGCAAGAATCCAGGCGCTGAAAAGCATGCGATGCATGGGCTGATGCTCACCTCGAAATTCGAGAATGTTCGCCAGCGAAGTACTCCTGACGCTTCCACTGTTTCCGGAATCTTTCACGCAGGCGATTGGAATGGTCACTGGCCATCGAGCACTGACATGAACGTGCGCGTCGCACTGAGCAATCAAGCAGTCGAGTTTACGGTCACGGCCAAGAATGTTGGCAAAGATCCCCTGCCCGTGGGCATAGGATGGCATCCGTACTTTGCCATTCCCAGCGGAGACCGCAAGCAGGCCCGCCTACATCTGCCCGCAGACAAAGTAGCCGGCATGAACAATTACGACGACGTTTTTCCTACCGGCGAAGTTCATCCGGTCACAATGGGTGACGGCAAGTACAATTTCACGGCACCGGATGGCAAGGCACTCGACGACGTCTTTCTGGACGACAACTTTCAAGACTTGAAGCGTGATGCATCTGGCAGCGCGACTTCCACGGTAACCGATCCTGCAGCCAAGTATGGAATTCGCATTCGTGCACTGTCACCAGAGATAAAGTCGATTCAGGTGTATTCTCCCCCGGATAAGAGCTTCGTAGCTCTCGAGCCGCAATTCAATTTGCCCGATCCATATGGGAGCGAGTGGAAGAACACGCCGACCGGCATGGTCGTCCTCAAGCCGGGGGAATCGACCACCTGGCGTGTGCGCCTGGAACTGTTCACACCAACCAAGTAGCGCGAACTGATTCAAAAAAGCCGGAAATTCACCTCAACATCGACGGCGACCGCCACTGGCTTGCCATCCTTCCGCGCAGGCTCGAATCGCCACTGCTTTACCGCCTCGATGGCTTTTTCATCCAGGCCCATGCCCAACGAGCGGACAACACGCAGACCGTGGGCTTTGCCATCCGGCGTAACGACCAGCGACAACACTACCGTGCCCTGATACTTTGCCTGGCGGGCCTCGGGCGAGTACTCAGGATCGAGCTTGTAGATTGCACGTGGAGCGCTCACTCCACCGCCAACACTGAATATGCCGCCACCGTACGATCCACCCATGCCGTCACCTACGCCGCCACCGAATCCGCTGCCAATACCCTGGTCGCCTCCGCTGCCAATCCCCGCACCAGATCCGGGCCCGTTCGAAAGAGGCCCTGCAACTGTGGACCTCGGATCTCCCAAATTGGGCAAGCGATTAGTAGGCAGATTTACCTGCGGAGGAACTATGACACTAGCCTCAGCAGCCAGCCGTGGATCTTCGTTCCGAATCACGACCTCCGGCGGCGCAAACTGCTCCAGCGATTGCTTAGGAAGGTGGCCCCGCGACGCCTCCAGCCTGTCATGATCGCCGCCACCGCCGCCTCCCGCTGCGGACTTGCTCGCATTGTCGAGAGCCAGGTAGTCCGACACCGGTGGCACTACAAGCGTCACCGCCTGTACTCTTTGGTCGCGATGCCGATCAATCCAAAGGCCCGAAGTGAGGATCAGAGCCAGTGCTACTGCATGCGCTGCCACAGAGATTGCGAAATTGGATCGGCGGGCAGCGTAGGTGCCCACTCCGGCACCGAAAAGCGTAGGAAGGACTTGTTCTTTCCCCGGATAGACTCGCTTTTGCGAGAACGACCCATTGCCGATCACGGCCGAAGCCATCACCTCAGGCCCGCTTATAGTTGAGCTTGCGAGAGCGCTCTCCATCAGGCTGACCCGGAGTTGCGAACGAAAGTCAGGGCGAGGCAGCGTGCGCAATTCTGCCGCAATGCCCAGCAGTTCGGCCACAGCAGCATCGACGTGAGAAATCGCTACATCGGAATCGGTGAACAGAACATCGATACCTGAATCAAGTTCTTCGATAAGTGCGAAATTAGACATACTTACTCCTCATCCGACCGCGCAGAGTTTGCAGAGCGCGGAACTGAAGCTGCTTCACTGCTCCCTCACTGCGTCCAAGTTCCTGCGCGATCTCACGCACGCATCGTTGATCGACGAAGCGGCGGATGATGACTTGCCGTTGGTCCGCAGGTAAAGCATCGACAAGCTGGGACAACATCGCGCGCTGCTCGGTGGCGGCCTCAATTCCGGCTTCTTCCAACTCATCGACCTGAACCTCTGGGCGCTTACCGAGCCGTTCCCAACGATCCGCCAGGACCTTGGCGGCGATGCCAATCAGCCAGGCAGCGAACGGCTTACCCTGCCACTCAAACCGCTGAATGCCGGCAAGCGCTTGATGAAAGATTTCCGCCGTTAGGTCCTGCGCTTCTTCGCGATCGCGAACGCGATATGCAACGAAGGCATACACGCGTTCGAAATTGGTCTCGTAAAGCTCAGCAAAGCGAAGTGGATCGCGCTGCGCAGCCTCAATCAGAAGCCGTTCGTCAGTCTCACACTCAAGAACCCTCACCTGTGTCTCCCCAGGGAACTGTGTCTTCATTGAGGTAATCCCCACAAACGGCCCAAACGTTACGGTTGGAGCTGCGATTATTTCATTCGGAGGCACGGAAAAGGCTTAGCCGTTGAAGTCTGCCCGCTTAACCCCTAGTTTTGAGCTTCAAGCTCAGCAGCTTAGAAGCGTACAAGTTACCGAGAGTTCCAGCCTTGCTACGATAGATAGATGGATTTGACCGTCTACACCGCGTTCTGGTGTCGCGATTGCCGTGAGGCCAAGAACTTCCTCAAGAAGCACAACATTCCCTTTAACGAAATCGATATCGAGTGCACACCGGGCGCCGTGGACGAGCTCGTGAAGAACGTGGGCAAACGTGCTATTCCCCAGTTTGTCATCGACGGCAAATGGGTTCAGCCCTATCGTCCAGGCCAAGGATTCCTCTACGAAGAAATGAGCGCCCTGCTTGGCGTGCAGGAGTAAGAGTCGATTCGCACAACAGTTCATTGGAAGCGGTGTGGTCGCGACGTAGCATGGTGCGTCTGTACGATGCGGTCGACGCTTCACTGCTCGCTGTCCACATGAGATCATCGACCGCTATCGCCGAGAACATCGCCTCTGTCCACGAACGAATTGCACGAGCCGCGAGCCGCGTTGGGCGGAGCCGTACCGACATCACTCTAATGGCGGTCACGAAGACTCAGCCCGTGGACAACATCATCGCTGCTTATGAGTCCGGTATCCGCAGCTTCGGAGAAAACCGGGTGCAGGAGTTTGCCTCGAAGAGTGAACCCCTTGAAAAGCTCAACGACGCCCAATTTGCTCTGATTGGGCGACTACAGTCCAATAAGGCTGGCAAGGCTGTCGGACTCTTCGCGGCAATACATTCCGTCGATTCGCTCCGCCTGGCCGAACGAATCAGCACGCTCATAGAACGTGCGTGCCGACCTGCTATGCCGATAGCAATCGAAATCAACACTGGCGATGCCGCCAAGGCAGGACTCAGTCCCGACTCTCCCGAATTAGAACAACTGCTGCGCGCAGCCGAACGACTGCCAGGGATAAGCATCAAGGGGCTGATGACAATCCCGCCGTTCACAGAGGATCCGGAAGGTGCCCGTCCCTATTTTCGACAACTACGGGAACTGCGCGACAGCATCACTGGGCGGAATTTGCCTGGAATCGGAACGGAACTGCTCTCCATGGGCATGTCGCACGATTTCGAAGTGGCGATTGAAGAGGGATCGACGTGCGTGCGCGTCGGTACAGCGATTTTTGGCGAGCGGGGCTGACCTGCTCGTGATCAGAATCCAACAATCGGGCGACGGCGTCACTTTCTCAGTAAAAGTTCATCCAAGAGCACGGCGCGAACGAATCTCCGGCGTACTTGGCGATGTGCTCAAGCTGGAGATCACTGCTCCGCCTCTGGAAGGCAAAGCAAATGACGCCTGTATCGATTTCTTCTCAGATTTTTTGAAAGTGCCGCGCTCCTCCGTTACCATAGCCGCCGGCCTCAAGAGTCGCAATAAAGTGATTCGGATCAGCGGCATCAGCCCAGCCGCCGTCGAGCAGGCATTCGCAACTGTACTGAAAACGCTTTAGGAACCGTGAGAGGAAGATCTGCGGTTGGCTTCACCTGATGACCCAATCATCCGATTACCCGATTAGTCAGCGCCTAAGGGACATCAAAGTTGGTTTTGAACGACCGTTTTGGGTCGCCAACATCACTGAACTCTTCGAGCGGCTTTCCTTTTACGCCGCATTCGCCTCACTGGCTCGCTACCTGCACGAAACCCTCATGTTCCCAGTGCAGCAGGCCAGCAGCCTTACTGGACTCTTCGGCGGTTTGGTATGGTTCTTAGCCGCATTTGGTGGAACGGTGGCCGACCGTCTCGGCTTTCGTCGAGCCCTTTCCGTCGCATATCTGATCCTGAGCTGCTCGTATTTTCTACTGGGATCGCTTGGCGCTCCCTGGCTCGCACCTGTACGCGAGCACATACCTCTCGTGGCTCTCGTGACATTTGTTCTCATTCTCCCCGCGCTGGGCATCGCCTTGGTAAAGCCGTCGATCGTAGGCACGACAGCGCGAGCTTCGAAGGATAACGTCCGCTCGATCGGCTACTCGATTTACTACACGCTAGTCAACGTAGGCGGCGCGGCCGGCCCATTGGTAGCTTCATGGGTGCATCAGCGAATGAGTGTCGAGAACGTTTTTCGTGTGGCGGCGCTGAGCGTCTTTTTGATGTTCTTCGCCGTATTGGTCTTCTTCCGCGAACCTCGGCAGCTAGGCGAGATTCAAGCCACTAGTCTGGGTGAGGTACTGAGAAACTTTTGGACTGTAGTCTCGAATCCACGCTTCATGCTTTTTTTGCTGATCTTTTCCGGCTATTGGATCGTCTATTGGCAGGAATTCATTATTCTGCCGCTCTACGTTCACGATTACATCAATCCAAAAACCGACACGGCATTGATGTTAAGTACTGGCCCACTAGTCGTGATCTTCCTCACCGTAGTCATCAATATCCTCACGCAAAAGATTCCTGCCTTCCGCGCGATCATTCTGGGTACGCTCATATCTGCGCTAGCCTGGATCGTGCTCATAGTCTTACCGTCGGTTCTTGGAGCCTACCTGACACTGGTCGTGGTCGCTCTGGGTGAAATCATTCAGTCGCCGCGATACTACGAATACATCTCCCGACTGGCACCTCCCGGACAGCAAGGGACCTACATGGGTTTTGCCTTTCTCCCCATCGGAATTGGTTCGTTCGTTGCAGGTGTATTTGGCGGAAAGTTGATCCACCACTTTGGTGAAGTCACACGCCAGCCTCAGGGAATCTGGTGGGCTGTCACCGGCGTGGGAGTTCTGACCGCACTTTTGTTGTGGGTGTACGACAGAACCTTAGCCCGCAGCGTCGCTTCGTCTGCCGGGGCCTAGCTATTCTCGCCGGATCCGCATGGTGCAGGTCTTGGCCTGCACTGAACTTATCGCCAGGCCCTGACGTAAGACGGATTCCCGCTTACAATGTAGGCAGGTTTCCCATGAGGATATTGGACATGTTTCAGGCCAGGCGAGCGTGGGTTCTTCTCTTGGCAGTGACTCTTGCCCACCTGCCAACTATTGCTTTTGCGGATGATAAGTTCTCGCATGTCGAATTTATCGTGGTGCGCGGCTATAACGGCAAACCCGTACGCAATGCCAGCGTTGTTCTTCATCCGGTAAACAAGGACGGGAAGCAATCCAAGAATGGCACGGAATTGAAGACTGACCCCGATGGAAAGGCCTCGCTGAATTATGTCCCCTATGGGAAAATGCGAATTCAGGCGATCGCTCCAGGCCTGCAGACGTACGGCGATGACATCGAAATCAGTCAACCGGAACATCAGATCACGATCAAGATGAATCGTCCGCAGGAGCAGTACAGCATCTACAAGTAGCTTTCGAAAACCATTACCTGCGAGTTGGATTAAAGATGAAACGGATTCTTCCGCTTATTTGTGTAGCACTGTTGGCAATCACAACATCGGCACAGTTCATGGACAAAGAGGTGCCTGCCTATCATCCGCTACCTCCCCCGAAAGGCGAGCAGTTAGCGCCCATAGCGTCTGCCACGCAGCTGGATCAGATGAACCTGAAGTACGATTTCCAGCGCCGCGCCTATCAGGCGGCGGCCAAGGTGCCGCGCGTTCTCTATCAGCTACCCTGCTACTGCTTCTGCGATCGCCATGCCGGACACAGCAGCCTGCGCACTTGTTTTGAGGGCGATCACGGCGCGCACTGCTCCACGTGCATGCAGGAAGCGTTCTACGCCTACGAAATGACGAAGAAAGGGAAAACTGCAAAGCAGATCCGTGAAGGCGTCATGCGCGGCGACTATAAGAACATCGACCTGAACGCTATGAACGGACCTCTGACCTAGCTGATTTGACGTAGCTTAAGAATACCGCGTATAAAAGCAAGTTTGCACCGAATGCGCCGGTTCGGTTGTGTGTTCGCTGCCGTGTTCACAGATAGCTCGATTTCCACAGCTAGTGCTCCTTCGTCCTAAGCGCTGGTGCGGAAATTGCACCGCCGGATGGACAACAGGGTGACAGAAAAACCTAAGAGTTCAGGACCTAAATCTAAGATAGAAAAGCCAGTTGGCCGCCAGTCCGGCCATGTGATTCAAATGCAGAAGGCATCCACCAGCAAAGCTCCTCCACCGCCCGACCCGAAATATACACAGGCTGTGCAAAACTACGAGTCAGGTTTGAAGGCCATCCAAGAGCGCAAGTTCGATAAGGCGAAGGGCCTGTTGGAGAAGGTGCTCGTTGGGCCGAGTAAGGAGCTGGCTGATCGCGCCCGCGTTCATCTCAACACCTGCAACCAACAACTCGCGCGCGGCACGACGTCGTTCAAGACTCTCGGAGAGCACTATGACTATGCCGTTTCCCTTGTCAATTCAGGTGAATATGAGCAAGCGCGAGAGCACATGGAGAAAATACTTAAGCAAAATCCCAAGGCCGACTTCGCGTTCTACGGCCTAGCCCTGCTGGATTGTCTGACCAACCGATCCGAAGATTGCCTGCGAAACCTCAATGATGCCATCAAACTAAACACTGCAAACCGCTTTCAAGCACGTAACGATCCTGACTTCAAGAACATGGCAGATGATCCTCGCTTTACCGAACTTCTATATCCAGAGGTTCCGCCCGAACCCGGACGCTGAAGCCCGTCCCGCCCGACACCATCGATCAAGACGCTGTGCCGAGTTCAAGGTTGAATTAGGATTGGACTGTGTCTCCCTCCAGTATCACTAAGAGCCGACCGGCGGACGAATCTACCGCACCCTCGGCGGAACGAGGCAAGGACAAGATGCAGCCTGGCACTCGTCCTCTCCGCGTGGTGGCGATTGGGGGCGGCACGGGACTCTCGACGCTTCTCCGAGGACTAAAGAAGTATGCACCGCATTCGAGTGCGATAGACGTTCAGCCGTCGACAACGACGAACAGCACTACCACGATCGGAGATCTTACAGCCGTCGTAACGGTGACAGACGATGGCGGTTCAAGCGGTCGGCTGCGCAAAGAGTTCAACATCTTACCCCCTGGAGACATCCGGAACTGTCTGGTTGCTCTTTCGGAAGACGAGGCGTTGCTCTCCCGGATCTTTCAGTATCGTTTTGAAACCGGCGGAGGACTCGAGGGTCATAACTTCGGAAATCTTTTTGTCACCGCGTTGACTGCTGTTACGGGAGACTTTGCCGAAGCCGTGCGGGAATCGTCGAAGATCCTGGCAACACGAGGCACGATCTTTCCTTCAACCATCGCAAACGTGCAGCTCGAGGCTCAGATGGATGATGGTTCGACGGTGTTTGGCGAGACGAACATTACCGCAAGCCGTCTCCACATTGTCCGTTTACGAATGGTGCCGGAGAACGCCAAACCTCTGCCGGAGACGCTGGAGGCGATATCCAAAGCCGACATGATCACCATAGGACCGGGCTCGTTATTCACAAGCCTAGTACCTAATTTATTGGTTCATGGAATTCCAGAGGCCATAGCGGCTTCCAGAGCCATCAAGGTTTATGTTTGCAACCTGATGACTCAGGCCAATGAAAGCCTGGGTTTGTCCGCCTCCGATCACATTCGCAAGCTCTATGAGCATGCAGGAGCCCCGATTTTTGATTATGCGGTCGTGAATACGGCGCCCATTAGTGAGTCGTTGCAAGCCAAATACGCCTTGGAAGGCGCGAGCCGCATCGTGGTGGACCGAGAAAAAATCGAAGGCCTGGGCGTGCGCTGCATTACAGGCAACTTTGTCGATGAGGGTAACGTGGTGCGGCATGCCACCGATCGAGTCGCCGCCGAGTTGTTGACGTTGGGCGTCAAGACCAGGACCGCGTAACTTATAGTCCCAATCAGATGAGAACATTCTTCGCGTTTCTAGTCCTAGTTCTGTCTCCTATTACGGCGGTTGCATCGACTGACACCGGTCTTCAGACCAAAATCGAAGCCCTCGCGGCTCAACATCGGGGAAAACTGACTCTGTATGCCGTGAACTTGAGGAGCGGTACATCGGTTGCGATCAATGCCGACACACCTGTCCCCACCGCTTCTGTAATCAAACTTCCCATTTTGGTCGAAGCGATGGAGCAGGTGAAATCCGGCAAGCACAAACTTTCCGACAAGCTCACGCTGCGGAAGGAGGACATCGTCCAAGGCTCCGGCATTTTGCAATTCTTCGACACGCCGCTCTCCATAACCTTGAAGGACGCGCTCACTTTCATGATCGTTGAAAGCGACAATACGGCCACGAACCTTGTGATCGATCAGATTGGTATCAAAAATGTGAATGACCGCGTCGCTTCCATGGGGCTGAAAGACACTTATCTCTACAAGAAAGTTTTCAAGCCCGCCGTGGGGCCGATGCCTCCGGACCAGAAGAAGTTTGGCTTGGGCAAGACGACTGCGAAAGAAATGGGCGAGGTAATGGAGAGTATTGTACGTTGCGATATAAAGGGTCCGGCGCTATGTGACGCGATGCTGTACATGCTGCGCAACCAGCAATACCGGAACCTTGTCCCCCACTACATTGAGACGTCCGACACTTCCGAAGGATTGTCGCTCATCGCCAACAAGACGGGTTCTTTAGACGAAGTTCGTAATGACGTCGCCGCAGTCTATTCCAAGAATGGACCGATTATTATTTCGGCTTTCACCTATGACAATCAGGACAAGAGCTGGAACAATGACAATGGCGCCGAGATGCTGGTCGCTCGCATCGCCCAACTCATCATGGAAGCATGGTCCCCGCAAGGACTCGCAAAGGAGATTCCGGGCGCAACTTCCGGTCCGTGATCGGGTTAATCGGGCGAGGTGCGTGTGCGGCAGCGAACAAAAAGTCGTATGATGTGCCGGACAAGCGGTCCTTGTTTCCCAAGGTGGCTCAACATGCGCGGTCTGATTTCTTCCCTGCTGCTCTGCACAACTCTTGGATTTGCCCAAAATTCGACGAACGAGCCTGCTCCCTCAAAGACACTTACCGTCCCCGCAGGACAGAAGCTGCTGATGCAGCTCAAGAGCGGCATAAACACGAAGACAGCCAAGCCTGGCGACGGCGTGTATATGGAAACCAACTTTCCTGTGAGCATCGACAACACAATGGCAATCCCGGCAGGCACCTATGTCCAGGGAGTGATCGACAACGTAAAGCGCTCTGGCCGTGTCAAAGGGCGCGCTGAAGTCTTATTTCATTTCACGACGCTGATCTTTCCCAGCGGCTATACGGTTTCAGTTCCCGGATCGGTAAACGACGTTCCTGGGGCTGACAACGGACGGGTCATCAACAAGGAAGGAAGCGTACAAGCCGATGGCAGCAAGGGCAAAGACGCGGGCACCATAGCCGGACCGGCGGCTGAAGGCGCAATCATCGGGGCGCTCGCACGTGGCGGGAAAGGGGCCCTGCTCGGTAGCGGTATCGGTGCCGTTGCCGGGATCGCCGAGGTGCTGTTTACTCGTGGCAACGAAATCAACTACCCCGCAGGAACTGCGGTTGAGATGGTCTTGCAGCGCCCGATCACCCTCGAACAACCCCGCATAAGTGAAGCCAAATCGGAGTATGTTCCGCGACCAGGTCCAACGCGATTGGAAAAACCCAAGCTGACACCGGAACCTTCCCCGCGCTGATTCCGACCGAGCAACCCCCGTGAGCAATCGGCCTTCACTGTAGTCCAAACACTGCATTCACGTGAGCAGTGACTCTGATCTTACTGGCCTGAAAATCCTCTGTGGGGGCAGGCGCTTTTGCCTCCATGCCTGCCATTGCGACTCGCGCATACGGCATGACTGGGATCGCCTGTTGCGTGTCCACTGCAGCCGACAATAGCGCCCCTAACTGTCTTCCGCTCGTCTTGGCCAATGTATCTGCGTAGGTTCGCGCACGCGAGTAGGCTTTGTCGATGGCCTTCTGCTTGGCTGAGTCGATTTCTTCCAGATCGTAGCTCATGTTCTGGCCTGTGATGCCGCCAAGACCAGCCAGCGCTTCGGTTACGGGACCAATCTTGTTGAAGTCCTTTAGCTTGATCGTCACGTTCGTACCGACGCGATATGCAACCACTTTCTGTTTCGGATTCTTGTAATCAATGATTGGATATGAACTGTAGCGCGAAAGCTCTACCGTTTTGGGATCCACACCGGCGCTGCGCAGAGCCTGGCGCATCTGCTCAGCGAGTCGGCTGGCGCTCTCGAATGCCGCCTGCGCGGTATTTTCCTGGGCTGAGAGCGAGCAGGTGATCACGGCGGTGTCTGGAGCTGACTCGAATTCTCCATCCGCCCCCACAGAAACCGAGTTCGGCAGGAATCCGGGACCACGACCTTCCTGCGCAAAAGCAGCAAAGCTTGCAAGCAATAGAACGACTATTGCAAATTTCAAAAGGACCTCCTATTGAGCTGAGGACTCAATCTTAGAACGTCGGACAGTCATCCGCTTGCAAGGCGTCGCTTACACTGTCGGAGTGACGGATCTACCCCAGACGCACGGCTTTGAGGTGATAGGCCAAGCCGTCCCCTGCGTCGTACGCCGGGGCCCTGGATATTCTGGACAACGCGCTCTGGCTATCCTCAATCACGGCTGCGAGCAAAAAGCGTTTCCCGGTGCAGCGTTCGCGGTCTTGCGCAATGGAAGTACCGTACTTCAGGGAGCCGTCGGAAGGTTCACGTATGACGAAACCTCTCAGGACGTGACGCTCACCACAATCTTCGACATTGCGTCAGTTACCAAGGTTCTGGCAACAACGTCGATGGCTATGCTGCTTTGTGAGCGCGGCAAGCTCAATTTGCAACAACGGGTATTAGAGTTCCTTCCCGAGTTTGAGCAGGCGGATAGGCGTCGTAGGCTGGTGACAATTGAGATGTTGCTGGCTCACTCGTCAGGATTGCCAGCCTACGTGAGACTCTTTGAGCGGACCGGAGATCGTCAGTCCCTGTTGCGTTTGGCGCTTGAAGTTCCCCTTGAACAAGATCCAGGAACCCATCCTGAGTACAGCGATATCGGATTCATCATTCTCGGTGAGTTGCTGGAACGGATTTCACGGGAGTCGCTGGATTCTTTCTGCTCGCGCGAGATCTTCGCTCTGTTGGGAATGCGATCGACCTGCTTTCGCCCGAAAGCGGAGCTACGAAGCAGCATTCCACCCACTCGCAACGATCAAGACTTTCGTCATCGCGTAGTTCAAGGCGAGGTCCATGATGAAAACGCAAGCGCGATGGGTGGTATCTCGGGACATGCAGGACTGTTCTCGAATACAACCGATCTAATGCGCTTTTCGTCCAGTATGTTGGGGTTAGGAACACAATTGTTTCGCGCTGAGACGATCGATGGTTTTACGCGCAGGAGAACCACTCCTTCTGGAACATCCAGAGCGTTGGGTTGGGACACGCCGTCTTCTCCATCGCAGTCGGGCAAGCATTTTTCTCCACGATCTTTCGGGCATCTCGGCTATACGGGCACATCGCTGTGGATCGACGCCGAGCGGAACATTGCGATCGCCCTGCTCACCAACCGCACATGGCCGGGCAATCAGTCACAGCTAATCAAGCAAGTCCGGCCGGCTTTTCATGACGCAGTCATGGAGGAAATGCTTAAGATCTCATGATGCCGATGTGACAATGTTCAAGAACCTAATGACTGAAAATCGAATGGCCACGCCCCTTCAATCTCTCACAACGGAACAACAAAACCTCGCCTCGCAGGCTCTGGACACGAAGTCGGCGCTTGAGATCGCAACCATCATTAACAATGAAGACTCCAAAGTCGCGGCCGCAGTGAGCCAGGCCCTGCCCCAGATTGCTCGAGCGATTGATGCGATCGCGGATGCCTTGTCTCGTGGTGGACGATTAATCTACATCGGCACCGGAACCAGCGGTCGCATTGCTGCGCTCGATGCCGCTGAGTGTCCACCGACCTTCAGCACCGATCCCAAGCAAGTCCAATTCGTGATTGCCGGCGGAGAGAAAGCCCTCGGGCGAGCGGTAGAAGCAAACGAAGATTCACCCGAGCTAGGTCAGCGCGACATCGCGAAACTCAAGCCCTCTAAGAAGGACGTCGTCGTGGGTATCGCCGCAAGCGGTCGCACACCCTACACCATCGCGGCAGTTGAGTACGCAAAGAAAAAAGGCGCGAAGACCGTGGGCGTTTCGTGCAATTCCGATTCTCCTCTATCGCAAGCTGTCGATATTGCCATTGCGGCCGAAGTTGGGTCAGAGGTGATCTCCGGCTCCACGCGGATGAAGGCAGGGACGGCTCAAAAGATGATCCTGAATATGCTCACGACAGGCGCAATGACGCGGCTCGGCTATGTCTACGGAAATCTGATGGTCAATGTGTCGCCTAAAAACGAAAAGCTTGTGGAGCGCGCAATTACTATCCTCAGCAGGGCAGCCGATATCGACCGCGAGCGCGCAAGAGAGGCTTTGAGCAGATCAGGGAGGAGTGTCCCCCTCGCTCTCATTATGCTGAAGACGGGAGCTAGTCTAGCCAGCGCCAAACGCAAGCTAAAGGCGAGCGGCGGACACGTGCGGAGAGCAATCGACTCCTCCGGAAGTGCTAAGCCTTCCGACACAAGATGATCACGCGAATGAGGAAAACCTCGGATGTGCGACCAGCCTCGTGAGGTTAGAATCTAAACACCAACAATACTTCGCGCTGCTCCTTGCGGGTGGATAGCGAGCGTAAAACGCAACTTAACCGGATCCTGAACTCCCCCGACATGCAGGAACCACGACGCAAGGACGTAGCATCCGAAGTCCCTAGGTACTCAAGCAAAATGGATAAATTTGTCATTCGAGGCGGCAATCCCCTAGTCGGAACCGTGCGTGTTAGCGGCGCAAAGAACGCGGCACTGCCCGCCATGGCAGCTGCCATCCTCACTGAAGAACCAGTCATTCTCGAAGGCATCCCCGACGTTCGCGACATCCAAACCGAGCGCAGGCTGCTCGAATCGATGGGCGCCGAAGTCGAGCTCGGATACGGCCGCGCACACCATCGCACTAGCATCTGCTGCCGGAACTTGAGCAACCCGGAAGCCAAGTACGAACTCGTGAAAACGATGCGTGCCTCTACCCTCGTGCTCGGACCCCTCGTTGCGCGCATGGGAGTTGCAAGAGTGTCTCTGCCCGGCGGCTGCGCAATCGGCGCACGTCCAATCGACCTCCACATCAAGGGTCTCGAGAAGATGGGCGCGCAGATCACTCAGGAACACGGCTACATCGAAGCCAAGACCGATCGCCTCAAGGGCGCTCACATCGTCTTTGAAAAGATCACCGTCACCGGTACGGAGGATTTGCTCATGGCGGCGACTCTCGCCGACGGTGAGACCGTGATGGAGAATTGCGCTCGAGAACCCGAAGTCGCCGACCTCGCCGCTTTATTGAACAAGATGGGTGCCAGAATTGAAGGCGCCGGAACATCGACGATCCACGTCAAAGGCGTGGAGAAGCTAGGCGGAGCAAAGCACCGCATCATTCCCGACCGCATCGAGGCAGGGACTTTTGTTGTGGCGGGTGCAATCACCGGAGGCGACCTGATTGTCGCCGGATGCGATCCCACTCACATGAGCGCGCTCCTGGCAAAACTTCAGGAGTGTGGAGTCAAGATCAGAACCAGCGAAGACTCCGTTCGCGTGCAGGCCGATGGCAACCTAGCCGGCGCCGACATGGTTACCGAGGAACATCCAGGATTCCCGACCGATATGCAGGCGCAATACATGGCTCTTGCCACGCAGGCAGAGGGAACCTCGATCGTGACCGAGAACATCTTCGAGAATCGCTTCATGCACGCCCAAGAGCTCGTGCGCATGGGAGCAAATATCAAGATCGAAGGACGCCGAGCTATTGTCCGTGGAAAAACTCCCCTAAGCGCTGCCGCGGTGCTTGCTTCCGATTTGCGAGCATCGGCTTCTTTGGTCCTCGCCGCCCTTGTAGCTGACGGAGAGACAATCATCGATCGCGTTTACCACATCGACCGCGGATATGAGCGTATCGAAGAAAAACTGCGCGGTGTCGGCGCACAAATGAAACGCATCGGTGAGATGCTGCCAAAAAAGAATGGACAGCTGACAGGAGCAACGGCATAAGACAAGGGTTTCTGAACGTGTCAGCCTTTGACTTCTGTTGAAATTCTGATCTTCCCCGTCTTGATCGCTTTCTTCAGCGCTTCAAAGTCGCGCACTGTCTGTTCACCATAACGATCGGCGAACTCAGCCATGGCATCGTCGAGTTTGTTGCCCGCTCCGCAGTAACCGGCAAGTTGCATAGGATCACCAGAGCGCGCATGTCCTTTTGCTAGCACTTCCCCACACACTTTCGCGTACTCCGTCAAGCCATTCCCTTGCATCTGGCTGTCATCAATAGTCGCCTTGTGATCGCTTAGCTGTCGCACCAGGTAATCGCGACCACCCATCGACGTCCATCCCAAGAATGGATCGGAATAGGCTTGCATGCGTCGTTGCCCTTCCGCCACACGCTTTCCCTCATTGATGAAGGCTTGTGATGGGGAGAGGTAGCGTGCGTAGCAAGACGGAGCCTCTTCTTTGACCTGCAGGAATAGCGGATCGCGCTCGCCATTGCCGAAGCATAGAACGACGTAATCGCGCGTTCCCACGCTCCCGGTGCCAACAACTTTGAAAGCGACATCCACCGGGTGATAGCAGGAAAGAAATTGCTGACGTTCTGGTGAGAGCGTTTGCTGATAGAGCGCAAGGGCCGCGATCACCTGCCGGGCGACCTGTGAACGCACAGGTGCGAGCAACGGACGCTCGTCCTTAAACTTATGCTTTCCTCCAGATCGCAATGTTAGCCTTTCCAGATTGTGCTCCGGAGTAGAACGTTCGGCCTTGCGCAGCACCGCCTGCACGGGTCCAACCTTCACGTGCAACTGGAATTTTGTGAGGTCAAGGACCGTCATTTCCGAAAATCGCAACATCGCGGCGCAGTACGACTTGATGAAAAGTCGCACCGCGTCTTTGCATGTCTTCTTCTCGTGACCCGACTGCTGTCCGGCGAGAATCAGGCTGGTCGACAGCCGCTTCAAGTCCCACTCGAACGGCCCGTGCACGGTCTCGTCGAAGTCGTTGATGTCGAAGACCAGGTGGCCGTCGGGCGCGGCGTAGGCACCGAGGTTTCGAACGTGGGCGTCGCCGCAGATCTGCGCTTCCAAGCCACAATGCGGAATTGAGGCCAGGTCAGCTGCCATGATTGAAGCGGCGCCGCGAAAGAACCCGAAGTGCGATGCCGCCATACGCGCCATCTTGATCGGCATGAGATCGCGCAGGCGCCCACGCGCACTTACAAGCAACATTTGTACGACGTCGCGCCGGGTCTTGGAGGCTTTCCACTCACCGTGATCCGCACGGCGTACCCTCTTGCGGTACTCTTTGCCCCTGGCAAAGCGTTCTCCGGGTGTAAGTGCAACCGCGCCGAGCTTGTGCATGTTGTAGAGAGAAATTCTATATCGGCAGATTTGACACGAAACCGGTCAAGGTAGCCATCAACGCTCTGCGTCCGCCCGACCTTCGGTTAGACCAGCGTCCACATCAACTCTCAGCGTTATTTGGGACTCATCTTCAGCGCGCAGCACCGTCGCGACTGACACCAACACCAATACTGCCGCAGCAATCATCAACACCGGCAGACGTTCTCGGAGTAGTAGCGCTCCTTCCGCCATCGCGACTATGGGTACAACCAGATTGATAGTCGAAAGCTGATACGCCTGCATTTTTCCCAACAGCCAGTAATAGACGGAGAACGTGATTACCGAGCCGAAGATGGTCAGGAACACAAGCGCAAGGATGCTGGTCGAATTCCAGTCTGACCCACGGCCGCGCTCCGCCATAAGACTCGCGATACACAACACAACAGCTCCGACGCAGAATTGCACCGCCGTTCCCAGCAGAGGACTTACATTGCCGATCTCACGTTTGGCGAACACCGAAGCCCACGAGCTGCTGATGACTGCCCCAATCACAGCTCCACCTCCAAGCAGCAGATACCGCGAGACCGAGAGCTCCGTATAAAACAGCGTTGCCATGGCTCCCAACCCGAGCAACATGGCGAACACTGCACGCCGTGGCACGTGCGTGCGAGTCATTAGCGGAGTAAACAGTGCAACGAAGAGCGGACACGTGGAGAAAAGTACCGCTGTCATCGATGAGCTGATGCGATACTCGGCCCAGAAGAGCAGTCCGTAAGGCAAGCCCATCATCGTGATTCCGAGGATCAGGAGTGCACGCCATTCCCTTGAGCTGAGACTCAGGGTCCTAGCTCGCACCAGTGCGATCCCGAGCAAGATGATTGCAGCCAGAAAGAATCGGATTGCCGCTGCACGTATGGGCGGAACATCGCGTACGAGCAGTCGAATCGCGCCCCATGTGCTGCCCCAGATGAGGCAAATCAGGGCGTAGGCGAAATAGTGTTTGCGCGTCAGACTAGGCATCGTACCCGGTTGGCTATTAGAGCTTGAAACCAAGAACTCAAAACAACAAGAGGAGACTCGCGTCTCCTCTGTTGCTCTACTTATGAGAATAACCCTCAGTGCCTTCCACCACCACCGCCGCCGCGGTTGCGATCACCACCGCGTCCGCCGCGTCCATGATGCCGACGGCCTCGGCCACCGCCCGGAGGACGGCCACCACCTTCACGACGTCCTCCCTGGCGCTCGCCTCCCGGGGCCGCATGCGCTGGCTCGCCTTCTGCGCGATTGAAGTTAGGCTCATCGTCGCCTTCGGTAAAGTCAGCGCCTCCCTCGATGGTGATGCTTTCGCCTCCATTGGGACTGGGTGGCTCAGGATGGGGTCCGGCTCCATCGCCGTCAGGACCGGCTACTCCGCCTGCTTGAGCTCCCATCTTGGCGCGCTGTTCTCGCAAGATTGCCTTGCGGGACAGCTTGATGCGATTGCCTTCGATAGCCAGCACCTTCACCAGGATTTGATCGCCTTCATGCAGCTCGTCGCGTACGTCCTTGATGCGATGTTCGGCGATTTCGCTGATGTGCAATAACCCGTCCGTCCCCGGGAAGATTTCGACAAACGCGCCGAAATCGGCGAGGCGGACGACCTTCCCAAGGTAGGTCTTTCCCACTTCGGGAGTTGCCGTAATGTCTCCGATGATCTGGAGAGCTTTGCTCATCATCGCTTCATCGCTGGAAGCGACATTGACCTTTCCAGAATCCTCAACGTCAATCTTCACACCGGTCTGCTCGACGATTCCGCGGATTACCTTGCCTCCGGGACCGATCAGGTCACGAATCTTGTCCACCGGAATCTGCAGCGTCTGGATGCGTGGTGCGAACTTCGACACCGCGCTGCGCGACTCTGGGAGCGCCTCATGCATTTTGCCGAGGATAAACAGCCGTCCCTGACGCGCTTGCTCGAGAGCCTCACGCATGATCTGCCCGGTAATGCCGGGAATCTTGATATCCATCTGCAGCGCCGTGATTCCCTGCTGGGTCCCTGCGACCTTGAAGTCCATGTCGCCGTAGTGATCTTCAGCGCCTGCGATGTCCGTCAGGATGGCGTAGTCGTCGCCCTCCTTCACCAGACCCATCGCTACACCCGCGACCGGGGCCTTGATGGGCACTCCGGCGTCCATGAGCGATAGGGTCGCGCCGCAAACCGATGCCATTGAGGAGGAGCCATTCGACTCGAGAATGTCGGAGACAACACGCATCGTGTAAGGCCATACGGCTTCATCCGGCAACACCGCGGTCACCGCTCGTTCTGCCAGGGCACCGTGACCAACCTCTCGACGTCCCACTCCCGTCATGCGTCCGGTCTCACCAACCGAGAATGGTGGGAAGTTGTAGTGCAGCATGAAGTTCTTTTTCTTCTCACCTTCAAAGTTCTCCAGCCGCTGAACGTCGTCGGAAGTTCCCAAAGTGGTTGTCACCAGCGCTTGAGTTTCGCCACGGGTAAAGATGGCGGAACCGTGAGTGCGCGGAAGCACACTGGTTTCGATGGTGATGTTGCGGATCTCGTCGAACTTACGGCGATCGGGACGGATGCGATCCTTGGTCACCTGCTCGCGGAAGAGCCGCTCGCGCAACACTTCGAAGTAGTGCTCAAGTTTTTCCGCGGCAGCTTCATCGCCTTCCGGCAGCTTCGACTTGAGCTCTTTCTTGATCTCCGCGACCTTCGTATAGCTCTCGATCTTCGGATACTTCTTGGTGTCGAGCGCATCGCTCAGGCGGTCGCCTATCTTCGACTTGAGCTCGCGGAAGTACTTCTCGTCGAACTCCGGCGGAGCGATCTGACGCTTCGGCTTGCCTGCTCGCGAAGCCAAGTCCGTGATCGCCGAAACGATCTTCTTGATTTCGACGTGGGCAAACTCGATCGCATCTACCACTTTGTCTTCGGTAACTTCATTCGCTCCAGACTCAATCATCACAATGCCGTCTTTTGTTCCGACCACCATGATGTTGAGCTGGCTCTCGCGTCGTTCCGCGTAACTAGGGTTGATCACCATCTCACCATTCACGATTCCAACGCGAACTGCGCCTACCGGTCCGGCAAATGGAACATCGGACAACGTAATCGCACAAGACGCTGCATTGATCGCGGCCACGTCAGGATCGTTCTCGGTGTCGGCCGAGAGCACCAGCACAATCACCTGCGTTTCATTTTTGAAATTTTCTGGAAAGAGCGGACGGATCGGACGATCAATTTGGCGGGCGGTGAGAATTTCGCGTTCGCTGGGACGCCCTTCTCGCTTGATAAACCCGCCAGGAATACGTCCACCGGCATACGTGTATTCGCGGTAGTCGACGGTCAGGGGGAAGAAGTCTTGTCCTTCGCGAGGCTCGGGAGCCGCTACGGCCGTGGCGAGCACAACGTTGTCCCCGATTCTGACTACAGCAGCACCGGGAGCTTGTTTGGCTAAACGGCCAGTTTCAAATTCGAGTCGCTTACCGCCTGCGAGTTCAACGGCTGCGTCTTGCTTCATGAATTCCTCATTTCATTTGGAGGGCTGCCAGCAGGCAGCTTGGGAGCGGTGGGCGAGCGGACAGGTGCCTGTACCTTCCACTAGCGAAAATTCGAGACGAACGGTGTAGGGCTGACAGCAAAGCTGGTCTCGACTGGAGGTCGGCATCATGCGCGCTCGGGAGGAGGCGGGCCATCTTCGCGGGAAACGCTTACACTTTGGCCAAATCGAGATCGCTCGAATCGCGGCCAAAATCGCGGACAGTGGCCGCCCAGGTCCTGTTACTTGCGAATGCCGAGTTTCTGGATTACGTCCTTATAACGCTCGGAATCGTAGTTCTTGAGGTAGTCGAGCAGGCGGCGACGCTTGCTGACCATCATCAGGAGACCGCGGCGGGAGGCGTGATCCTTCTTGTGTGTCTTAAAATGATCCGTCAATTCACCGATCCGTTCGCTAAGCACCGCGATCTGAACCTCGGGGCTGCCGGTATCGTTATCGTGGGTGCGGAACCGGGTAATGACGTCTTGTTTACGCTCTCTAGCTAACACTGAAACTGGTGACACTCCTATTGTTTTTCTAGTCCTTTAAGTCTCTCTAGCAGAGTAACATGGGCGAGTTTTTTGCACAAACATATCGGCCCTGCCCCACGAATACCCGTCGCGCAGCCCGCTCGGCTGTGGCTCCGCTCAAAGTTGATTCCGCCGAAGAGGCCGAGGTTTTTAGACTGTCATCCTAAGCCCTCCTTTGGGCGAAGGACCTCCCGCGATGCCTCAGACTTATTTGCAGTGTCCTGGCTCTTTGCGAGAATCTCTGGCCAAAAAGCTGGGACACCGCGACGAAGTCCGAAATATTCCGGGAGGTCCTTCGCCCAAAAGAGCGGCTCAGGATGACAGTCTTAAGAGATTCGCTCGTGAGAAGACGAACGAGCTTCCAGGACCGCAGCCCCCACAACTCTGCTAATCTCTCCGCTTACTTTCAATGCCCAATCCCTTCGCGTTTCTAGCGGAAGCAAACTCCGGACAACGCCGAACCCTTCTTGCCGCCGCGCTTGGCTGGATGCTGGACGCATTCGACGTAATGCTTTATTCGCTGGTGGTCGCCTACATCATGCGCGATCTGCACATGAGCAAGCAGACTGCAGGGCTGCTGAACACCTTGACGCTGCTGGCTTCCGGCATCGGCGGCGTCCTATTTGGCTTTATCGCCGACCGCATCGGGCGCACACGTGCCCTTATGCTGAGCATCCTCACGTATTCGGTTTGCTCCTTTGCCTGCGGCTTGGCAACTTCAATCTTGGTTCTGGCTTGCCTGCGCTTCCTGCTCGGACTTGGAATGGGAGGAGAGTGGAATACCGGAGCAACGTTAGTGGCCGAGACATGGCCAACTCATCTCCGCGCTCGCGCGCTTGCCATGGTGCAGAGCTCGTGGGCGATCGGATACGCGCTGGCTGCCGTGGTAGCAGGTCTGATGCTGCAACGCACAACCTGGCGGTTCGTATTTTTTGTCGGTGTACTGCCGGCGCTCGTCACATTGTGGATACAGAAAGGCGTTCCCGAATCGGAACTTTGGAAAGAGCGGCAAACTAGCACTCGGTCGGTGACCGCGGGTTCACCGATTCGCTTCGTCGATCTATTCGGCCGGCAATATCGAAGGAAAACTATAACGCTGCTCTTGATGAATATGTTCGGAATGTTCGGCTGGTGGGGACTGTTTACCTGGATTCCGCCCTATCTTTCATTGCCTATCGAGCAAGGCGGTCGTGGATTTGGTGCGCTGAATACCACGGGATTGCTGGTCTTCCTCAATCTGGTGGGAATGGCTCCTGGCTACTTTACTTTCGGCTGGGTAGCAGATCGTCTTGGGCGACGTCCATCCGTGATCCTGTACACGCTGCTCGCCGCTGCTTTCGTTCCGCTTTACGCGGCGGCGCGAGAGCCCGCGGCGCTACTCCTGCTAGGCGCAATCGTGGCATTTTTTGGCACTGGCTTCTTTTCCGGATCGGGAATTATTGGCAGCGAGCTGTTTCCCACCAGCGTTCGCGCACGTGCGCTAGGGTTTACTTACAACGGGGCGCGTGCAATGAGTTCAATTGCGCCCTTCACTATCGGAAGGATCGGTCAGCAGCACGGGCTTGATTCTGCGTTTTATGTTTGTGCGGCGGCATTCCTTCTGTCTGCTTTGACTGCAATCTTCATCCCTGAAACCCGCGGAACGGAGCTGACGTGAGTTGGCGTTTGTTTGAGCCGGGCGGTCCGATTCGGAACAATTGTGCAACCTCATCCCTCTCGCAGTGATACGCGGTGTATCTAAGTCCCATCTCATCAATCGGTTACGAATTCCACAGCATCTCTGGACGGACTCTTGGGTTCACTCTATTGACACAAAGTTGCACTCAAGAAAGTAGCGGAACGTTAAGGAACCAAATTCAGCTCTCGTGAATCTAATGTTTTGACGAGGAGAGAAGCTGGATGGTAAATAGCTTCTTCCTGGGTACAACTCCAAGGGGTGTTGTGATGAGTCTGGTCAATCTGTTCTTCGGTTGTTGGCACAGGAACTATAGTTTCCCCAGAACAGCTAAGGGTTCGCGTCGTTCCGGGGCCGCGGCCCAAACTGGCACATACGTGGTGTGTCTCGATTGCGGAAAAGAGTTCGCGTATGACTGGCAGGAGATGAAGATTGTTACTTCCGCTCCCAGGAGGTCGAAGGTGACTTCGATTTCTGAGCCGGTGACGTCACTGGCAAAGACTGCGTAATCGTCAGGCTGCTTTTGTCCTAAAGATGGACCGAAATCCGGTCCATCTTTTTGCATTCCCACTACATTTTTTCCTCAACGAACGCCGGGCCGGACGCTCCTTGGCGTAGAAGGTGGCGTGCCGCGTCTCGCGGCACGATGCGATTTGAGCCCGGCACCAAGTGCAGGGTTCGATTTATTTATCCCGAGCCCCGGAGGGGGCGTCACGCTGCGATCCTCTTCAGTCCGCCAACCGGTGTCGCCCCTACGGGGCTCATTTGTTCTGATGTTTCCCGGCACTGTGTGCCGGGCTCATTTCACAGCGTGCCGCGAAACGCGGCACGCTAGGGCGCCCGCGCCCGAAGAAAGATTGACGTTGTCTGTAAACTCTGGGGCTGGAGTTGAATTCCCGTAGGCTGGCCGAGGCTCCCGGCGCTCCATCTAGAAATTCACACGTGATCAGCGGTCGCTAGCACCCGGTCGAGCAACGAGAGCAGATCGGTGACGGTGATAATCCCGACCAGCTTTCCATCAGATTCCGCGACCAGCACCGACGAAAACTTTTTCGTTACCATGATGTGAACTGCCTGCTGTACAGGCGCGTCGGGATGAATTGTGACCGGATCCCTCGTCATCGCCTGCGTCACCGAGGTGCCCTCGAAGATCTTGTTGTATTCATCCGAGCTGAGGTGAGAGAGAACCGAGGGAGCAAGCCGCGAAACATCGCGATCGCTAATGATGCCAACCGCTTTTCCGTCGGCCGAGACCACCGGCACATGGCGTTTGCCGGTACGGCGAATCAGCATCGCAGCATCCAACAGGCATGCGTCGACCGTCAGGGTAGTCACTGTACTGGTCATGTAGTCGCGCACGCGAAACTTGCTCTTCACCACAGTCTGCTGGCCGCTTTGATCACCCATAAGATGGGCATCATAGCAGAGGAAGTTTCGAACGCTTAACAGTCGTGCCGCGTCTCGCGGCACGAGGAGATATGAGCCCGGCACGTTGTGCCGGGGGTGATCGAGGAGTAGATTTGAGCCCCGGAGGGGCGACACATTACTTAAGAGTGTCGCCCCTCCGGGCTCATTGTAAAAGCGCCACTTCCCCGGCAGTTCCTGCCGGGCTCAATTCGACTCGGGCCGCGAAACGCGGCACGAAACTGCAACAAACATCCATTGACAATCAGAATAAAAAAAGGCGGTCCAAAATGGACCGCCTTTCCCATTTCCTTAAAAGAAACTAATCGTTGTTATCGCGACGATGCAGCGTGGGACGATCGTCGTCGGTCGACTTCCCGTCTTTATCCGTCTTGTTCGAGGCGCGACGCAGCGAGGGCTTGTTCTCGTCCTTATCTTCGATCACCTTGCGACGGTTCTCGAGGGCCGCCAATCTAGCCTTCACCTGATCGAACTCCGAGGTGGTCACAACGTACTGATCTTTCGGGGGCAGAATCTTGGCAATCTCCTGCTGCGTGTGCTCTACGCGGTCGGGAGTCGGTGGATGGGAGGCAAAGGCCTTTGCCAGTGCACCGGGCTTCTTCTTCTCCGTGGCTTCAATCTTTTCGAAGAAGTCCACCATCGACTGCGGATCGTAGCCGCTGGCATACAAGTACTGCGTTCCCAGGTAGTCAGCCTGCGACTCGAACCCGCGCGAGAACTTCATGAAGGTAAGCGGAATGCCGATTCCGGCAGCCTCATATGCTGCGTAACCGATTCCACCGCCAATAAAGATCAAAGGAATGGTGGCGAAATTCGCCCAATTCGCCCGCGTCATCTGGCGCATCGCGTGACGAGCGCAAACGTGAGCAATTTCATGGGCCATAACTCCAGCCAGCTCTGACTCGTCATCGGCGGCCAGAATAGTTCCCGTATTGACGTAGAAGAAGCCTCCGGGAAGCGCAAAGGCGTTGATTTGGTCGTCGTCGATCACCTTGATCGTGAATGGCACCTTGGCATCGGAGTGGCGGACCAGATTCTGCCCAATGCGGTTGACGTACTCGTTCACCACCGGATCGGTGACCAATTTGGCACTCTGCTCGACCTGCTGGGCATATTGCTTGCCCATGGAAACTTCCTTCTCGATCGAGTACCAATTGCCCAAGCCCTTATTGCCAATGTCTCGATTGCCGATCGCACTCACGTCGTCAAGGCTACCCTTCTTCACGTTCTCAAGGGTCGGAACCGGCTGAGATGCCGGATCTTTAGGATCGTCCTTGGGATTGTCGTTCGACCGAGCAGCAGCCGGAAGAACCGACAGCGTGCTCGCAAGAATTCCAGCCAGCATCCACTTTCCCAGGTGTTTCATAAGTCCTTTACTCCGTTCAGGCGTGGCGATTCGAGACACAGAGGCCTAACCTCTTAGACGCATCTTTTGCAGCTAAGTTTCGGTACGGCTCCAGATAATTCCACGTGGCCAAACCTGTCGCTCTTCACATTAAGTGTACGCCCGATAGCAAGCGGCAGACTCACGGTACATGTACTTCCGCGGGGACAATCAGGCTTTTCAGATTAGTAAGCGTGCCTTGTCAATGGCCGGCAATTTCAGAATCACTATGTCAGAGGCTATCCATTCCCCGTCTTTCCCCTGCTCCGCCGTGACTCGCACTTCGGCACTGTCCTTGAGGGATTCGGCGGCGCTCGCAACCCTCTGGGAAGGTGGCACATCGGCGCCAAAACGGACATGGCACTTCTGGATATTCACCCGCCTCATAAAGCCGCCCCGGCCAGCCACGTAAATGTACTTGCCGGCTTCCCGCTTCGTACCTTCGACGACTAGGCCTTGAAAAACGCCCTTTGTGGCAAACAACGGCAAGGCACTGGTCAACAAGAGGGCGAGAAAGAGCGACTCAAGGAGCCTGTGTCCCCACCGAGTCCGGCAATCGGAGTAGGCGCGCATGTGTGAGTGAGATGCACATCATACGACGGAAGATGACGAGGATTGTGCGGAGAATCCAGGCCAGAGACGTGGATCTGGCCGCCTTCGGGCGGGTGTTTCGCAATTTCTTGATCCAGCGAATCGGTGATTTGAAATCGCAAAATCACAAAATGTTGAAACACCCGACGGTATAATCCCGGGCATGGCTGATCCTGTAGTCCACATCTCAGAGACCCAAGCCACGAGTGACTTCGCTTCCGTATTGGCGCGCGTGCGCGCTGGCGCTGAAATCGTAATCGAGAGCGAGAACGGCAAAGTGCCTGTAGCGATAATTCATGCTCCCGCGCCGCCACGCCGTTCTATCTCCGAGTGCATCTCGCTATTACCCGAGGACTCGACTGCGGTCATGGATGCAGACTTCGCAAAGGATGTCGAGGCGGCTATCGAGAGCCATCGCGAACCGCTGTCCCCGCCGGAATGGGACTGCTCCTCGATTCCAGTGTGCTGATCGCCGCCAAACGTCAGGGGCAGAATGCGCGGAGAATGCTGGCCACCATCTCCGGTCAGGCAGCAAATACGGACATCGCTCTCTCAGTCGTGACGCTAATCGAACTGGCTCATGGTGCAGCTCGAGCCGACACAGCCCAGCGCAAGGCCAAACGCGAGCAGTTCATCCAAGAACTCCTCACGGCCTTGCCAATTCATCCAGTGACCGTGCCGATTGCAATTCGTGCCGGACAGATCGATGGCGAGAGCCAGGCGAAAGGAGTTCGTCTCCCAATCTCCGATCTGTTGATCGGCATTACCGCCCTGGAGCTGGGCTACAGTTTGGCCACTGCGAACCTCCGCCACTTCCGGATGATCCCGGGCCTCACGGTCGTGCAACTCTAGCGTGCGTACATGGTGATTGCGGGTGTGATTTCGCAATCACCAGTTCGCAAGATCTTTCAGTCGTAATACTCCAGCCCCAAATGCGTGATCATCTCCTCGCCGCGCAGATGACGCAGCGTGTTCTTCAGCTTCATCGACTGAATGAAGAGGTCGTGCTCCGGATATAGTCCCGGCGCTGTCATCGGTGACTTGAAGTAGAAGCTTAGCCATTCCTGGATGCCGATGCTCTGCAACTCCGGGGTGCGCTGAGCGAGATCGAGGAAGAGGACTAGATCAAGCACAATCGGTGCAGCCAGAATGGAATCCCGGCACAGGAAGTCCACTTTGATCTGCATCGGATAGTTGAGCCACCCGAAGATATCGATATTGTCCCAGCCCTCTTTATTGTCGCCACGGGGCGGGTAGTAGTTGATCCTGACCTTGTGGAAGATGTTGCCATACAGCTCCGGATAGAGATCGGGCTGCAGGATGTGCTCAAGTACACCGAGCTTCGACTCTTCCTTGGTCTTGAACGACTCAGGATCGTCGAGCACCTCGCCATCTCGATTGCCGAGGATGTTCGTGGAATACCATCCACTCACGCCGAGCATGCGCGCCTTGAAAGTGGGAGCCAGCACGGTCTTGAGCAGTGTCTGACCGGTTTTGAAATCCTTGCCGCAGATCGGCGCGCTGTTGCGCCGCGACAGCTCATGCATGGCAGGGATGTCGACGGTGAGGTTAGGCGCTCCATTCGCGAACGGCACTCCCTCCATCAGCGCCGCGTAGGCATAGATCATTGAGGGAGCAATGTCTGGACTACTCTCCTTCAAAGCCTTCTCGAATGATTTAACCGAGCCGTGAGCTGCGGTCTGCTGCATGAAGATCTCGGTCGAACCGCACCAGATCATCACCAGCCGGTCGGCGCCAGAGCCTTTCTTGAAATCACGGATATCGGCACGAAGCTGCTCCGCCAGATCCATCTTCGATTTGCCCGATTTGACGTGATGACCATCCAGCTTCTTAACATAATGGCGATCGAAGACCGCCTTGCGCGGCTTCACCGACTTGAGAAACGGCTTTACTTTGTCGAGTAGCTCCTTCTCGAGGACGCCGGCCTTACTGGCGGCGGTGTACATGTCGTCTTCAAAGATGTCCCAGCCGGTAAAGACCAGGTTGTCGAGACCGGCTAGCGGAATGAACTCGCTTACCTTCGGCGTCCGGCCCTCAGTGCGCTTTCCAAGACGCACCGTTCCCATCTGAGTTAGCGATCCGATAGGTTTTGCGTACCCTTTGCGTACGGCTTCCACTCCGGCAACGAACGTAGTTGCCACGGCTCCCATTCCGGGAATCATGATGCCTAACTTGCCCTTGGCTAGAGCGATTTTGTCTCCAGCGCCCTTCTTCTCTTTCGCCATTCTCGGCTGATCACCCCTGATGAATTTCTTATCGATTGCGCAAAACGACTATGTTCTCGTATCGAACCTCGAATTGCAAACCCGAAGAGGCGAACACGAAGGGCACAAAGGAAAAACCAAGGTCACGAAGTTGATTTCACAATGGAAAAACTTCGTGACCTCTTCTTTTGCCTTCGTGACCTTCGTGTTCGCCTCTCTGGGTTTGCGGCTACAATCTCGCGCATGCCTCAAAACAAAGTCGCGGTCGTTACCGGCAGCTCCAGTGGATTTGGCTTGCTCACGGTTGTCGAACTTGCCAAGGCAGGATTCTTTGTAGTCGCTACGATGCGGCAACCAGACCGTCGAACGCGCCTGGATGAAGCGCTGGCGCGAAGCGGGAAAGACTTATCTTCTCGCGTCGAAGTGCGGCAACTCGACGTCACCGACTTCGAGCGCATTCCGGCTGCCATGGCCGATATCGTGCGTGCCCACGGTCGGATCGACGTCCTCGTCAACAATGCGGGCTTCGGCGTTGGTGGATTTGCAGAAGACGTCTTGCTCGACGAACTGCGAATGCAGCTTGAGACAAACTTCTTCGGTCAAGTGGCGGTTACAAAGGCCGTTCTGCCAACCATGCGTGCGCAGCGATCGGGCCACATCATCATGGTTTCGTCGATTCTCGGATTGATCGGTCAGCCCATGGTCTCGAGCTACTGCGCTTCCAAGCACGCGCTCGAAGGCTGGGCCGAAGCGCTGCGAATCGAAGTCCGCTCACTCGGAATCAAAATTGTGTTAGTCGAACCCGGCGCTTACAAAACCGATATCTGGACGCGCAACGTAATGGTCAGCCGCGGCTCGACCGATGAGAGCTCGCCAAACAAGGAGCGCAGCCGCAGGTACGTTGCGGGAGTGAAGGAGTCGCAGCGCGAGATGGCCGACCCTGAAGAGGTGGCTCATCTCATCAGCAGCATCGCCCAGGATCCCAACCCGCGGCTCCGCTATCGCGCTGGACGAGACGCCAAGATCGGATACTTCATGCGCGCGCTGCTCCCGTGGAGCATCTGGGAGGGTATGGTGGAGAAGCGAACCAAAATCGGCTAAGGAGAGATTCGTGGCAGCCCCATTGGAAGGCAAGGTTTCTGTAGTGACCGGCGGAAGCCGTGGTATTGGGTTGGCGATTGCAGCCAAACTGGCGGCACTCGGATCTGAAGTGGTGATCACGGCGCGAAAACGTGATGAACTCGAAAAAGCCGCGCAAAGCATTCGCAAGACTGGCGCGAAATGCGAAGGGATTCCCTGTGACGTGAGTTCACTCGCGGAGGTTCAGCAACTCGCCAATAAGCTCAGTGATCGGCAAAAGAGGTTGAAGATCGTGATCAACAATGCCGGAGTCGGTGGATTCTCCGCTCCACTACATGAGACCGACCCGGAAACTTGGGACAAGATCATGAATACAAATCTGCGAGGTGTGTATCACATGATTCGGGCATTTGCTCCGGCGCTAATCACGAACGGCGGCGGTGACATCGTCAACATCTCTTCGCTCGCAGGAAAAAATGCACTGCCGAATGGCGCGACTTACTCTGCATCGAAGTGGGGCTTGAACGGTCTGTCGTATTCAGTGGCGGAGGAGTTACGTGGACACAACATTCGCGTAACTGTGGTATGCCCCGGCTCAGTGAACACTGATTTGAGTCCACATACTGGAAAGGATTTCAGCAAGATGCTGCAGCCTGCGGATGTTGCTCATGTTGTCGGAATGGTCGTCACGCAGGCTCCCCAATCGTTCGCTAGCGAGATTCTGTTGCGTCCCACCCAAAAACCCTAAAACGGAACACGAAGGACACGAAGGGCACGAAGGGGAAAAGAATAAAAGGAATAAGTGCGTCAGCACTTCGGCTAGTAACGTAAGTCGTGATTATTCTCCAGCTATCGCCCGACCGACGCACATTTCTTCGTGCCCTTCGTGTCCTTCGTGTTCACCCTCGGTTGATTTATCCTCGATCAGTGTCCCCCACGCCAAACGGAACTCCGCAGACACTGCTCATCGATGCCGATGACACGCTCTGGGAGAACAACGTCTATTTTGAACGCGCGATCGCCGAATTCATCTCGTTCCTCAATCACCACGAGTTCACTCCACAGCAGGTTCGCGAACGTCTGAATGAAGTGGAGCGGGAATCGATCAAGACACACGGATACGGCATTCACAGCTTTGCCAACGCGCTCTGCAACACTTTCGAGCGCCTGAGCGTGGAGCAACTCACCCAGGAGTTGCGCGAACGGATCCGCGCATTCGCCCTGCGCATTGCTGAGCATCCTGTGGAGATCATTGCGGGAGTTCCTGAGACGCTCCGGCACTTAGCTGGTCGCCATCACCTAATTCTCATGACCAAGGGGAATCCTGCGGAGCAAACGTCGAAAGTGGAGCGCTCCGGACTTAAGGACTACTTCGCAGCAGTCGAGGTGGTCGCAGAAAAGAACGCAGGTGCCTACCACGCGGTCGCAGAAAAATATGCGCTGGACGCCGATGTCACCTGGATGGTCGGCAACAGCCCACGCTCGGACGTGAACCCGGCGCTGGAGGCCGGCCTCCACGCTGTCTTCGTGCCGCATGACATGACCTGGGTGCTCGAGCACGAGGAACTAGCTGCTCCGACTAAGGCGGGACAACGCCTGCTGAAACTGGATCGATTCGCCGACTTGACCTCTCATTTCTGAGTCTAAAACCGGTTAGAACCAGCCACGACGAACCTAGACAATCCTCATTGGTCAGACGGTCTACAGCGAACAGCATCCGGGAGTCCCCAGACTGTCTCATTTCACGGATTGATACCAGTCCGTCGCAGACTCCCTGTTCGCTCCCTGATCATTTTCTGAATCCCGGCGAAATGACGAGTAAGCGATTTATTGGCAGCGGCTTAGCGAGAAATCCACAGAACTCCCTGTTAACTCCCTGGTTCGAAGAGAAATTTGGGGAATTTGGGCAGAATTCGAATGATTTGATCGGCAAACTGCAATTCACGCTGTTTTCTTCCCTGTTTTCGAGAAATCCGGCCTGAAAAACCTACGCCGCCCAGTGGTCCAAGGTCATGTTTTTAGACCTGTCTGGGTTGACTCTCGGGCAACTTTCGTCCCCCTCTGTGTTTATTCGGCGTGAGAACTGGTGTATTTTTCAGCGGGAGACGGTCTTATGCGCTCGAATCAGAGACTCTGGACTTGGCTCATCCTGGCCGCAGTCCTGCTATCCGCCCTTGGCCTCGCCGCCGGCGACAAGAAAAAGAAGAAATCTAAGGAATCCGTCAACGCTGCCGCAATGCAAATGGACGAGCAAAAGCGCGCCATCCATGTGCTAAACCGGTTCACATTTGGTCCTCGCCCCGGCGATCTGCAGCGAGTCCAGGCCGTTGGCATCGACAAATGGTTCGAGCAACAACTGTATCCGGAAAAAATCAGTGACTCCGCCCTTGACGCCAGGTTGGCTCCATTCCGCACGCTCAAGATGAGTACGAATGAGCTGGTCAGGAACTTTCCGCCGCCGCAGGTCATAAAGGCGGTCGAGAACGGACGCGCTTCGATCCCGCGCGATCCGCTGGAGAAGGCCATCTACGAAGCGGCCATGGATCGTCAGCGCCAGAAGCAAGAGGCAAAGCAGGAAGCAGCCGACGCTCAGAACAATCCGGATGCTAATGCGAACGATCCGGGGAAGCCCCGGCGCAACGGACGCGAACTTGAAGACAGAATGTATGCCTCGCTTAGCGCCGATTCGCTCATGAGCGAGCCTCCCGATCAGCGTTTCAAAGATCTGATGAAGATGCCTCCTGACGATATGCGTGCCGTTGCCAGATCGCTGAACCAGCAAGAACGCGAGCGCATGTTCGAAGGATTAACTCCGCAGCAGAAAGAGACGCTGCAGGCCCTGGTGAATCCGCAATCGGTCGTGCAGGGAGAACTCACGCAGGCAAAGCTTTTGCGCGCTATTTACAGCGAACGCCAGCTCGACGAAGTGATGACCGACTTCTGGATGAACCACTTCAACGTATTCATCAACAAAGGCCCGGATCGCTACATGATCACTTCCTACGAGCGCGATGTGATTCGTCCGCACGCGTTGGGAAAGTTCAAGGACCTGCTGGTCGCGACGGCGAAGAGTCCAGCCATGCTGTTCTATCTCGACAATTGGCAGAGTATCGGACCCGATTCGGACCAGTCACGTTTTGGAGGCCAACGGCCCGGACGTGGTCGCCTGCGCCGCGGACCGTTTGGAATGATCGTCTACGATCCGCCGAAACCAAGGCGAGAGCAGACGCCGCAGCAAAAGGCCAAACGTCCGAGTGGGCTAAATGAAAACTATGCTCGCGAAGTGATGGAGCTGCACACGCTCGGCGTTGACGGTGGGTACACGCAGAAAGACGTCACGGAACTAGCCAAAGTTCTTACCGGATGGAGCATCGAAAGGCCGCAGCAAGGCGGCGAATTCAAATTTGACGAGCGCAGGCACGAACCTGGCAAAAAGAAAGTACTCGGCAAAGAATTCAAAGAAGGCGGCGAAGGCGAGGGTATGAAAGCGCTGGATATGCTCGCGCATCATCCTGCCACTGCACACTTCATTTCGAAAAAGCTGGCGATGCGTTTTGTTTCGGACGATCCGCCAGAGTCCCTCGTCCAGCGGATGGCAAAGACCTTCCACGACAAAGACGGCGACATTCGTGAAGTTCTGCGCACCATGTACGAGTCGCCTGAGTTCTGGGCACCGGAAGCATATCGAGCCAAGGTAAAAACGCCGCTTGAATTCGTAGTCTCTGCAGTGCGCGCGTCGGGAGCGGATGTGGCCAATCCGCAACCTCTCGTTAACCAATTGCAGAAACTGGGCATGCCGCTCTACGGTATGCAGCCCCCGACCGGGTATTCGATGAAGGCAGATGCGTGGGTGAACTCCGCTGCCCTGTTGAACCGCATGAATTTTGGCTTAGCGCTCGCCGGCGGCAAGCTGCCGGGAATTCAATGGAATCCCACGGCGACTGTTGATCAGAACCAGCTCCCCGGCGATGTTGCAGGAGCGCTGGCGAACTTTGAAACCGCCTTGCTCGAAGGCGATGTGTCGAAGCAGACGCATGCGACGATCCTGAATCAGTTGAACGATCCGCAGGCGGCGGCGCGCAACAACGTTCCGGCGGCTCAAGGTACGAATCTGCGGCTAATTGCGGGACTGCTGCTCGGGTCTCCGGAGTTTCAGCGTCGGTAAGCATCCTGGTTGAGAGACAGTCCGCCGGCGGCGGACGTCTCTACCATCGGCTGAAGAGTTAGGAGTGGTTATGGCGATTACACGGAGAGCATTCATGAGAGGCGGCGCAATCGCGCTCGTCGGCACCGCTGCTGTCCCAAGTTTTCTTACACGCGCGGTGTACGGATCGACGGCTCCTATCACCGGCAAGAAGAAGTTGGTAGTACTCTTCCAGCGCGGTGCGGCTGATGGCCTGAACATCGTGGTTCCGCATGGGGAGCAGGCGTACTACGCCATGCGTCCGACAATCGCCATCCCACGCCCATCGAGCTCGCAGCTTTCGGCCATCGACCTCGACGGATTCTTCGGGCTACATCCCTCGATGGAAGCATTCAAACCGCTGTGGGACCAGGGACATCTCGCGATCATCCACGCTGCCGGCTCTCCTGATGAGACACGCTCTCACTTCGACGCACAGGACTTCATGGAGTCGGGAACTCCGGGCTTGAAGTCTACGGAGGACGGATGGCTGAATCGCGCCATGCAAGCAGGCGACCCAAAGCAGCATTCCCCTTTTGGGGCGGTCGCCCTGAGCACAGCGCTGCCGCGTACGCTAGCCGGCAAGTTCCCTGCTGTGGCTATTAGCAACATCAATGACTTTGGCGTTGGTGGACGGAGTCCAAACGCGGCACCCATCAGCAACACCTTTGAAGCGATGTATGCACAGTCAGTGGACAGCGTGTTACATGGTACGGGTCAGGAAACATTCGAAGCTGTGAAGATGCTGAAGTCGGCAGACCCGGCCCGCTACACTCCAGCTCCCGGAGCAAATTATCCCCGCGGCCGCTTTGGCGACAGCCTGCGTCAAGTGGCACAGTTGCTCAAAGCCGACCTTGGAGTGGAAGTGGCTTTCGCCGATATCGGCGGCTGGGATCATCACGTGAATGAAGGCAACACCCAGGGGCAGCTCGCGAACTTGTTGCGTGAATTCTCGCAATCAATCGCCGCATTCTGGACTGACCTCGGAGATCTCGGCGAAAACACCGTGCTGGTCTCGATGTCGGAATTTGGTCGGACGGCACGCCAAAATGGAACTGGTGGCACCGATCACGGACATGCGAACGTCATGTTCGTAGTAGGCGGTCCAGTCCGCGGAGGGAACGTTTATGGACGCTGGCCGGGACTTGAGTCCTCACAGCTCTATCAGGGAAGAGACTTGGCCCTGACCACTGACTTTCGACAGGTTCTAGGCGAGATGGTCTATCGCCATCTCGGCAACCGCGACTTGACCGAGGTATTTCCGAACTTCCAGAACAGTCCAAACAGGTTCCTGCGAATTTTGGGATAGGAAGAAAGACGGGATCACGTAAGCCGCAGACGCTCGCAGCGTGCCACCCGCTCGATGGCGAGGGAGTACGCTGCCATTCGCAAACCAAGGTGTTCTCGACGGCTGCGTTCGCAGACTTGCTCGTAAGCTCGTAGGAGTGAGTCGTTAACCTCCTGCCGAATCGTCTCTTCCTTTGGCGCCAATCGCTGAACATTGTTCCACCACTCGGCATTCGCAGCAAGAACTGCCGCGCAGCCGCCGACAAGATCGGGAATTACTAGTACGCCCTGCTTCGCGAAGTAATGATCCGCGTCCGGCGTTACCACGAGCTCTGAGGTCTCAACCACAAGCCTTGCCCGCACCTGAGCAGCCGCCGCAGTGTTCAAAGTTCCTTCAGGCGCGCCGAGCACGAGAGCGTCGCAATCCAGCGCGTGGACATCGATGGTCTCGGCTGCGCCTTCATAGCCTGCCAGTGAGCCGGTGCCGCGCAAGTGATCCGCAAGCGATTGCATGTCGATTCCGGTTGAACACCGCAAGCCCCCGCGTTCTTCGAAAATCGCGACAATCGTACACCCGAGGTGATTAAGAGCAGACGCTGTGTGAAAGGCGCTTCTGTCCAGTGAACCTACTGCGACTCGAAGGCCCGGAACGAACATTCCGGCATCCTCCCCGGCCCGGGCAACCAATGCCGCGATCGATCGCCCGACAATCCCGTCTGAGTCGGGCAAGCCGCCATTTTTGGGAAGCTTTCCTATAACGGGAGCAACCGCATTCTTTTGCAGGGCTGAATACTCTTCCGCGATCCACGACATCGCGTCTGATCCAGTATTGAGGCCAGGCGCGCACACGTCCTGATAAATGCCGAACATCTCCCGCAGCCGAGCGCCATAGCGGCGTACAAGCCGCTCAAATTCGCTTCGGCTGAGTTGTGCCTGATCACAAGCCACACCTCCCGCGGCCCCTCCAAACGGCACATTCGCGACGGCGCAACGCCAGGTCATCGATTCTGCCGCAGCTCGAAGCGTCTCCAGCTCCAGACCCGACTGGAAGCAGATAGGTCCAATCAAGGGTCCGCGCACGCCGTTATGCTGGACGCGGTATCCGCGAAAGAGTTGGAGCCGGCCGTCATCACGCCGCAGAGGCAGTTCCACCGTTAACTCCCGAAATGGAACTGAAAGTAACTTGCGCATTTCGGCGTGGAGTCCGAGCCGATCGGCAGCCGCGTCGAAATACCGGCGTATGCAGGACGATGCAGTCTCCCGCAGTCCGACCGCAGCGGTTCCCTGAGCCATGGGGTTACTCCTGGCGGGATCGCTCGGCAACGTCTCCGCGACCCTAGGACTGCACAATTCGTGCAGCATCCTTCGACCAAATTTAGATGCAATCGAGAGTTGCTGGAGAGAGTTGCTGGCGGATTATTTTCGGCCGGATCGCTTCTGGGCGACGACCAAACCCCTGGGAGTGGGCATAAGCACAACGGAAATCAGCCCTTCCTGCTCCATTTTCAGGGCAGCTTCCCGCACGGTTTTCAGGTGTGAGCTGGCATCGTGCATGAGTATCATACCGTTGGGGTTCATTTGTGGCAGGAAGCGGCGAACCTCCTGCTCCCGTAGGGGAGGATCGCTATCGCTGAAGAGCAGGTCGATACTGCCCTGAATGCGGATTTCCAGGCTCGACTCATTCCGGCATTCGATCCAGCTGGCGAGCCCAGACTCATCGATGCGCTTCTTCGCTTTCGCGAAAACCTCGGCGTCGTATTCGCAGGTGATGACCTTGCCGAGACCATTGGCTTTGAGTCCCTCGGCGATCCAGAGAGTGCTGATGCCCATGAAGGTGCCGGTTTCCACCACTGTCTGCGGCTTCACGGTTCGCACCACGCAGCGCAGAAACTCGAGCACCTCTACCTCAGCCGTCATCGAGTCGTACATGCTCCAGCGTTCGGGATGCGGACACTCGGGCGTGGCGCGATGATATTCCGGCTGCAAGACATCTCCGCGCTCTTCGAAGTGACGAAGAATGCGGTGCTCGCCTTTGTCACTGCGGAATTTTTTTTTTACAGTGATAAGGATCGCAATCCCCGTGAGGATTGAGGCGAGGCTGGCAGCCTGGGCGTTGCTTAGTCCGAAGAAGGAGCGTGGATTAACGCGGATGAACTCTACGAGGAAGCGCTCAACACCCATCCAGATTAGATACAGGGCCGCCACTTCGCCTACAGGGCGCGGACCCCGCAACGACTTCGCAGCCTGCCTCCATAAGTACCAGAAGATCAGAGTGGCAGCGATGGCTTCATAGATCGGCGTAGGATGAACGCGTTGCGTGGTCGGCACCAGGCCATTGGGAAAGCTCATACCCCAAGGCACAGATGTAGGTATTCCGTAGTCTCCATCTCCCGAGGTGAGACAGCCGATGCGTCCGACCGCGTAACCTAGGGCGGCCGCAGGCGCGCAAACGTCAAGCATTGCAAGGTACGAGAGCTTGTATCTCCGCGCCAGCAGATACAAAGCCAGCAATACGCCGATTAGTCCACCAAACCAGGCGAAGCCGGAGCGGCTGAATATCTCTCCTATCGGATTCGCGAACAACTCACCGGGCGATTCGAGTGCGTGATAGAGCTTTGCACCAGCTATTCCAAGCAGGGCGCAAATCGTAACGATGTTCTGAGCATCGGCGTGGAGTCCACGACGGCGAATATCCGCCCGGAGAACGAAGTAGGCCGCGACAAATGCGAGCAGCATCAGCAGTCCGAAGCTGCCGATCGTTACTGGCCCAAAGTGGATGTACGGGATCAAAGTGCGGTCAGAACGAGTATAGCTGGGCAACTACAAGCTTCGGAGTTGGGCAGCATAAGAATCATTTACCCTGAACTCATGCGGGCGATTTTTCGGCAGCGCGGCCTGCGCCTCATCTTCATCGCCAACCTGATCTCCATGCTAGGCAGCGGCATGAACACGGCTGCTGTGGTCTGGTACATCCTTCAGGTGACGCATTCGGAGATGGCGCTGGGAACAGTAGTGATCCTTCAGACGATCCCTGCGCTACTGATGCTGCCGTTTACCGGCGTGCTCATTGACCGCGAAGACCGCCGCCATCTCGTAATGTTTCTCGACGGCTCGCGCGCACTGGTCATCCTCGTGGTAGCGATGCTGGCCCTCGGCGGCAGAGTGCGCCTTTGGGAACTGTACCTGATGAACACCCTGGTGGCAGCAGGATTCTGGATGTTCTGGCCTTCAGTGACCGCACTCATCCAGGAGCTTACACCTGAGTCGCAGTACGTAGCCTCCAGCAACTTCCTCATGGCAGGCGTGCAAGGAGGGTGGCTGATCGCGGGTGGAATCGTTGGCTTCGTCTACAACCACCTTCACCTCGGTGGAGTATTGCTGCTCGACTTCAGCACGTACGTTGTCTCGATTGCCTGCTACCTGTTCGTTCGCAAGGGACGCATCACCGTGGCTCGCCCGCAGGCTCGTAGCCCAAAACTGGAAAATGCGCATCCCGTCGACCGCTACCTGCACGAACTACGGGAAGGTTTTGGATACTTGCGGCATCGTCCGGCAGTTACGCTGGTCGGCATCAGCATGGCGCTGTTCATGGGCGCAATGCTCACGCAGGGCATCGTCACTGCGCCGCTCGACGATCGCATTCTGCACCGCGGCGCCGTGGGCTATGGATGGCTCAACGGATCGTGGGGAATCGGCGCGTTTCTCAGCACGCTGTATACGCCATGGGTAATCAAACGCCTGCATACGCGCGGAGGCATTCGCCTGGGAATGCTGGCCCTTGGCGGCTGCGTACTGCTGGCGCCGCACTCGACGATTCTCGCCATCACGGCATTGCTGTTTTTTGTGATGGGATCGGCGCGCGGACTGGGCGGCACTTCGCTGAGCACGAGTCTGATGGAACTTGTGCCACCACACCTAATGGGACGCACGCAGAACACCTTCTACTTTATGGGAACGCTGCTTCAGCTCGGGCTGGCATTCGCCGTAGCGGCGTCGGCGCACCGCATCGGTCTGACGACTGCCTATGGAATTATCGCAGCCACGTATCTTTGCGCCTGTGCTTCGACCTTGCTGTCTGAAGATCAATTCACCTTTGCAAAAGCGGAAGCTGCCGCCGAGGAATCTGCTGTTCAGGAGACACACGCATCATGAGTTCCGCCGTCCAGCCGGCACGGAAGACCGTTCCAGGCCCACGCCCGTTTCTGTCTCTGTCTCCTCTCCTGGCGATGCGGCGCAATCCGCTCCTCTACATGGAAGAGCTGCATCGTCGTTACGGAGACCTGGTGAGCTATCGCACAGCAGGCCGTTCCGTCTTCATGCTCTTCCATCCGGACATGACGCAGGACATGCTGGTCACCCACGCGCGCAATCACCATCAGGGCCGCGTAATGCAGCGCTCACGCTCGGTGCTGGGCAATGGGCTCCTGACCAGCGAAGACAGTTTCCATCTGCGCCAGCGCCGGCTCATTCAACCGGCCTTTCATCGTCAGCGAATCGTCGGCTATGGACGCGCCATGGTGGACTACGCCGAGCGTCAGCAACAGCGCTGGAGAAACGGCGAGGTGATCGACGTTCATCAGGAGATGATGCGGCTTACGCTGGCCATCGTCGGCAAAACTCTTTTCGACACCGATGTCGAGGGCGACTCGCAGGAGATCGGCCGCGCCCTCAACACCTTCATGCACTTGTTCAAGTTTGCCGTGTTGCCGTTCTCCGAAATTCTCGAGAAGCTGCCGATTCCACCCGTACTGCGCATGAAGAAGGCCCGAGCGCGCCTGGACAGGATCATCTACCGCTTCATCGAGGAGAGGCGGCGGAGCGGAGAGGACCGTGGAGATCTTCTGTCGATGCTCCTGGCTGCAGAAGACAACGAGGCTGGCGGCGAGCGCATGGGCAACGATCAGATCCGCGATGAGTGTGTAACTCTCATCCTCGCCGGGCACGAGACCACGGCCAACGCCCTTACCTGGACTTTCTACCTGCTCGCACAACATCCTCAGATCGCAGAGCGCCTCAAGCGCGAACTTTATCAACTCCTCGGCGACCGCCCACCGACTCCCGAGGATTATCCCAATCTGAAGTATGCCGAAATGGTCCTGAGTGAATCCATGCGGCTCTATCCTCCGGCATGGGGCATAGCCCGGACCGTGGTCGAGCCATACGAGGCATTTGGGGTTACCTTTCCCAAGAACGCTCTCGTACTGACCTCGCAGTGGATCACTCACCGTGATGAACGCTGGTATTCAAATCCGCTGCACTTCGACCCCGAACGCTGGACGCCGCAAGCACGCGCAAGCCGCCCAAAGTTCTCGTATTTCCCCTTCGGCGCCGGACCGAGGCAATGCATCGGCGAATCGTTTGCCTGGATGGAAGGCGTGCTCCTGTTAGCCAGCATCGCCCGGAATTGGAAGTTCTCACTGGTGCCTGAAACTCGAGTGGAACTGCTTCCGGTGATTACGCTAAGGCCAAAATTCGGGATGAAGCTGCGCGCTGAAAAAAGCAATTGATCACGCAGGTCACGAAGCTCACAGAGGAAAACAAGATTTGGTCCCGTTAGCCTTCGTGACCTTCGTGCCCTTCGTGTTCAAAGCTTTTGACTCTTGCCGGCGATGCTATACTGTCAATGGCAAATATAAAGCGAACATCGCCCGAGCTGTATGTCTTCCCTCCCTTTGTATCCGAAGCCGCCGGAGACTCACCTTGTAGGCATTGCTAATCTGGCCAGCGAAGCCGAGCATGTCGATAGCGGCCATAAGGTTGAGTTCTTTTCGCTCCCGGTGCGATCGATCCTGAACCGCTGCGTCTCACGCCGCAATCTTCCCTTCACCTGGACCATTAATCCTTATCGCGGCTGCGAGTTCGCCTGCAAATATTGCTATGCGCGTTACACGCACGAGTTCATGGAGATCCGCGATCCTAACGAGTTCGAGCACAAGATCTTCGTCAAGGACGAGGCAGCGTGGCTCCTGCGTCGCGACCTGAAGAAGGTTCGCAAAGGCGAGGAGATTGCTATTGGGACGGCTACAGATCCATATCAGCCGGCTGAGCGCAGGCATTGCGTAACCCGGTCGATTTTGGAAGAGCTGGCGCGCCATGCCGGGCTGGAGATTGGCATTGTGACTAAGTCGAACCTGGTTTTGCGCGATATCGATGTGCTGATGCAAGTCGCGGAGCGAAACACGATAGGCGTGCACATAACAGTCACAACTCTGAACGTCGATCTTGCTCGCATCACCGAACCTCGTGCTCCGCGTCCTGATCTGCGGCTGGATGCCGTTCGCAGACTCAACGAGGCTGGGATCCATGCTGGAGTGATTTGTGCACCGGTTCTTCCGGGCATTACCGACAAGCCCAGAGATCTGGAAGCCTTAGTGAAAGCCGCCAACGAGGCGAACGCCGTAAACATCTTTGCCAATCCGCTGTTCTTGAAGCCATGCTCGAGAGCGATCTTTCTGCCATTCATCAAAGAACGGTTTCCTGATCTAGTGCCGCGATACGAGCAGATGTACGGAGAGCGTGATTTTGGCTCTCAGACCTACCGCAAGCACCTGAATGCGCTCATGAGCAAATTCAAAAAGAAATATGGAATCGGTTCTCCCGGGCCACGCGGCCCGATCCGCGAATACACGCCTGCCAAAGTGTCTGAGCAATTGGCTTTGTTTTGAGTGGCGCTGGTAAATGACCGCCTTCTCGTCGTTACGCAAAGACACAGCCGAGGGCGGCTGTCCCACATTTGTTGTCTGCCGATATTCCTAACCGAGCCGAGGCTGACTCTCCGATCCTCTCCGCAATTCGCCGGTAAACACCCGCTGTTCACCGAAAAGCCCGCGACTACTTCATTCCCGCCGCCTAAATTGAGCCTCGTGAACAACGGTATCAATTGCGAGGAGATCGTCATGAACGGCAAGCGCCTTCCATCCCACCCGAGCGACACCCTGATCGGGATCGTCATTGCCACAATCGGCACCCTGGTACTGCTAGCACGCCTGAATGTCTTCACAATAGGCTTTAATCTTCCTGGAGACCTCGTAACATGGTCGCCGCTATTGCTCATCTCGGCAGGTATCGTGCTGCTGTTCATGCTCGACAAGGCAAGGCGGTGAACCGTGAGCAGCCCCGCGTGGGAGGACGAAATGACTCCTAATCGAAGAGGAGCAACTGGAACTCTGGTTTCCGGACTTGTGGTGGCTGGCATCGGCGTTGTGCTGCTTCTCGATCGGTTCGGGATCGTTGATTCAGGCATCTTGTGGAAGTTCTGGCCAGCATTCTTTTGTGTAATCGGCCTGGTTCGCCTGATCGAAGCGAACAACACTGGCGAACAGATATGGGGTGGATTTTTCATATCGCTCGGCACGCTGCTCATCCTGCACGAGTTCGGATATATCCGCTTCGGCATCGGCCAGCTTTGGCCGCTGATCATGATCGTCGCCGGTTTGCTTCTCGCCTGGCAAGCCAATGAAGTACGCGAAGGACGAAAGGGCTTCTGTATGCCTCGGGTCTTCGGCCCACGCCCGGATGGTGGAGGACCGTTGAGCTCTGTAGCCATCTTTGGCGGCATCGAGCGACGGCTCGAGGGAACAATAGGCGACGGAGGGAACCTGCTCGCGTTCTTCGGCGGCTTCAAGATCGATCTATCGCGCGCCGAGATCGAAGGCGAGCGTATTGTCATTGACGCCACTGCCATCTTTGGTGGCGGCGAGATCATTATTCCCGAATGGTGGAAAGTGTCGGTGGAAGGCCTCGGAATCTTTGGTGGCTATGTCGATAAGACTCGACACGTCCCTCGCCCTGATCGGCCAGTAAAAACCGTTGTGGTCCGTGGCGCCGCGATCTTTGGAGGCATCGAGGTCAAGAGTTACTAGGCATGCATCCGATCCTCGGATATCCGCGGCGGCTTGGGCTTTATCTCTTCACCTGGATGCTGGTGAGCGAGCTGCTGTTCTACGTCGTGACCTATCATCACGGCGGAATCGATAAGTTCCAGTCTGGACTTTTTTTCTTTCCACTCTCTCTCATATACGCATTCATCTGTCTCTCTGCCTGGTACTCCTGTCGCGGCATTCCCCTGGAGGACACGAGCTTCACCGGAATGCTGATCCCCCACTTGTTAGCAGCGCTCATCATTGCATTCTTCTGGGCCTTGATGGCACGAGCACTCGCCAGCGGCCTTTCGCGCATACCTTCGCTGCAGGGATTCGACGAGAAGGTTGTGAGAAGCATTCCGGTTTTTCTGGCGATGGGAATCCTTCTGTACCTGCTCGCGGTTGCGTTGTTCTATGTGTTGCTGGCCCAGGAGGCATCACGCGAGGCCGAACAACGCGAATCACAGGCGCGAGTGCTCGCTCGCGATGCAGAGTTGCGAGCCCTTAAAGCACAGGTAAATCCGCATTTTCTTTTCAATAGCCTGCACTCGATCAGCGCATTGACCAGCAGTGATCCGAAGCGGGCGCGGGAAATGTGCATTGCCCTCGCCGACTTTCTTCGTGCCACGTTGGGATTAGGTGAGAAAGCGCTGATCCCCCTGGAAGAGGAACTGTCCCTGATTCATTCTTTTCTTGCTGTAGAAAAGATCCGCTTTGGTGCGCGGTTAAGAATGGAAGAACAAATCGATCCCGGGACTCTCGACTGCATGGTGCCTCCGTTGATCCTTCAGCCGTTGGTGGAAAACGCAGTCGTGCACGGCATCGCCAATCTCACCGAGGGAGGATGGATCCAGCTTCGCGTCGGCACAACCCACGGCTCCGAAAACTCGGACCAATCAAGCGTAAGCATCGAGGTGGAGAATCGTTTCGATCCGGAGGCTCCCGCGCGCCGGAAGAGCGGTGTGGGCCTTGCGAATGTTCGTCAGCGTCTCGACACGCGATACGGGAATAATGCGACCTTTTCTGTGAGCAAGAACGGGGAGCATTTTCATGTAGGGCTAACCCTTCCTGCCGAGAGAAAGGCGGTGCCGGCATGACCCAAAGCAACAGGATCCGAGCCGTCATCGTCGATGATGAAGATTTGGCGCGCCAGATGGTTCGCGAGCTTCTGGAAGTTCATCCCGAGATAGAAATCGTCGCCGAGTGCGCAAATGGGTTTGAAGCGGTAAAGGCAGCGACGGAACTCAAGCCCGATTTGCTTTTTCTCGACATCCAGATGCCCAAGCTTGATGGCTTCGAGGTCTTGGAGCTAATCGGTACCGACATGTCCGTAATCTTCGCCACGGCCTACGATCAGCACGCGCTGCGTGCGTTTGAGGTACATGCGGTCGATTACCTGCTAAAACCCTTCGGCGCAGAACGCTTCGAGCAAGCGCTGGCCAGGGCGCGTCAGCGAATGGGCGAAAAGCTGCCACTACCATCGGATTTGAAGGCATCCACACGCGCTCAAGGAGAATTCGCCGAAAGGATCGTAGTTCGCGACGGAACACGAGTGCACATCATTCCGATCGCAAAGCTGGATTACGCCGAGGCGCAGGATGATTATGTCGCACTAGCTAGCGAAGGCAAGAAACACCTGAAGCAGCAAACAATTTCCAGCCTGGAAACGTCTCTCGATCCGGCTCGTTTTCTACGAATTCACCGGTCGTACATCGTGAATCTGGAACGCGTAACAAAAATCGAGCCGTACGGGAAAGACACACATTTGAGCATCCTTAACGACGGCACGCGGCTTCCGGTAAGCCGGTCAGGATATGGACGGCTGCGCGCGGTCTTGGATCAGAAGGGCTAGGGCCGTCACAGGTTTCGTGGGCAGGTTTAGGAACGGCACGGACTCCATTCGTGCCCGAGGCGACTCCCCTTTTGATACTGTCATCCCTCCTGATACTGTCATCCCTCGCGCCGCCGCAGCACAGTTTGTCATATCGAACCCGGGTTTTGCGGCGCGGGGGACCTGCTTTTCCTTGTATTAGCCAGAACAGCAGATCCCCCGCTCCGCGGTCAGATGTTCCGTAACTCAACCAGCATATTGGCGGAGCGAGGGATGACAGTGTCTCTGTAGTTCGAGAGTGATGTGACGTTCTAAAGCCCCGCAGCCTTCAGCTTCCGCCGGCGCTCCTGCCATTCTTCAGTCGAGAAAATTCGTGGACCCACTTCGATCAGCCGTGGAAGCATTTGAAAGACTGATACCGGAGTCCACTTGAACCCCTGTCGAGTGCGGAAACCGCGACGATTGAGTTCTTCGGCAATCCGGGAGTATGGACCTTCCTGAACTGTGAGTTCCATCATCAGGAAGAGCGCCTCCCTCTCCGTCGGATTCACCTCAAGTTGCTCGGAATCCTTCGCGACCTGCAGACCAAACGGAGGTTCTTCACCGGTCGCGGCTGATTGGGCGGCTGCCTCAGGCACCTCGCGTTCCCATTCGATAGCGACGATCTTCCAGCCCTGCTCGGTTTGACTTTTTATGTCTTCAGCTCCAAACGGCGATGAAAGAACCTGGCGAACACGCTCAACGTTGGCCACAAATCCTCCTCTTGCAGGGGGGAGATAGATAGCGTCGCAGAATATCAGCGCACGTTCAGTGCCACAAGTCATCAATCCGCACGATTCGGCAATGCAGAGACTTAGGGATGGAGGCGGGAGGAGATCTTCGGGACCAATTGTCCGCTTGAAACAAGCACTGTACGGATTCGGGCAGCAGGGTGCGCAACATGCTGCTCGGCCGCCCGCCCTGGCTGGCAAGTCAGGTCCACGGCAGGCTCCATGAACTGGCGCGTGCGAAGCTGTGCCCTTCAATGTCCTTCGCTGCGAAAAGCCTGATTTTGACAAACAGCAGATGCGCTTTCCCCGTAGAGCAACGGATGACAAAAATATTTCTTTCTTCCCCTGTAAGCTGTTGAGCCGACGCAAGTGAAAAATGTGTAGAGCAACGGACGAAGCTTGCCTTTCGTGGTCACTTGCGCCATCATCGAGAGGTGCACGCAAATTCCAATTTGGGAACGAACTTCTTGAGCAAAGAATTGCATCGATCAGCGGCCGCCGGCGCGACGGCGAAAATCCCCGAGGGGATCTCGGGGGAGAGAGCCCGAGCTCGCCAGGGGATCACAACGGGCATCCCCGGGGATCTTGAACGTATCCCCGGGGAACTCCAGGGGACCTCGATGCTAAGTCCTTTAGATCAGGGGATCACAATTTTTCGACCGGGGGCGACCGACGGTAAAGCGGCCGCCTAGGTCGGTCAAACAGTCGACTTGGAGCAGAATTGATTGAAAGCCTCGGCTAACTTGAGCGCAATCATCCTGGGATCGCTGGTCTCAATGTCGGAGCGCTGCATCATGTACACAAGTTCGCCGTCACGCAGGATTCCAATCGACGGCGATGATGGCGGATATCCGGTGAAGTAACTGCGAGCCTTGTCGGTCGCTTCGCGGTCCTGACCAGCAAAAACCGTAATCGTGTTATCTGGCCTCGCTGAATTTTGCAACGCGGCTCTTACTCCCGGCCGCATCTTCCCGGCGGCACAGCCGCAGATCGAATTTACGACGACCATCGTGGTCCCTGGTTGCTTCACCGCACTATCGACTTCGTCAGCCGTGCGCGTCTCTCGGATTCCAAGACGGGTTAGCTCCTCCCGCATCGGCATCACCATGATCTCTGGATACATTCTTTATCCTCCACATATTCATTTTACATAGCGTTTCGTTTGTGTGGTTTTGCTTATGTAGTACCGGCCGGGGACAGCAGGAACAATGCAGTCAGATTAAAGCAATGCGGTAATCTCATCTTAAGTGCAAATCCTCCAAGACATCCCATTAGCTGCATACACGACGCTCAAGGTTGGCGGTCCAGCTCGCTGCTTCGTGGAGGCTCACAGCGAGGGCGACATACTCGAGGCGCTCGCCTACGCCCGCGAACACTCACTCGAAGTATTCGTGCTGGGTGGAGGAAGCAATCTCGTCGTTTCGGACGCAGGCTGGCCGGGTTTGGTCTTAAAGATTTCCATTTCGGGAATCGAAACTGCGCAGAAGAACGGTAATGTGATTTTTACCGCAGGTGCTGGAGAAGACTGGGATGGCCTGGTGGCCCACTCTGTCGAGCAAAACTGCGCCGGGATTGAGTGCATGAGCGGAATTCCCGGCACTGTCGGGGGAACTCCGGTACAGAATGTGGGCGCCTATGGACAGGAAGTCGCCGAGACGATAACTTCGGTCCGCGCAATCGAGGTGACTTCAGGCGAGATCCGGGCACTGTCCAATTCGGAGTGTGGCTTCCTGTACCGCACCAGCATCTTCAACACATCGCAGAAAGGACGCTATATCGTCACCCGCGTTTCCTACGCACTCTGGCCAGGGCGTTCGCCTCGCGTTGAGTATGCCGACCTGAAACGCTACTTCGCCTCATCATCAGCCACTCCAAGCTTGCAGCAGGTACGGAATGCAGTCCGCGAGATTCGGGCGAGCAAAGCCATGCTGATTACTCCTAATGAAGAAAACAGCCGCAGCGCCGGATCGTTCTTCAAGAATCCGCTCCTCTCGCCTGCCGAGTACGACCGCATCGCTTCTCTTCCTCAGTGCGCCGATCAAAGGCCGCCGAAGTACCCCGCTCCTGACGGACTAGTCAAGATCTCAGCAGCCTGGCTGGTAGAGAGAGCCGGATTTCAAAAAGGCTTTGGCAACGGTCGAGTCGGAATCTCTACAAAGCACACTCTCGCGATCGTCAATCGCGGAGGCGCAACCGCGGCAGAGATCATCCAGTTCAAGAACAAAGTGCAGGAAGGGGTGTTCAAAGTCTTTGGAGTACAACTTCATCCCGAGCCGGTGTTTGTTGGGTTCTAAGGTGTCAGGAGGCTCATAATCTACATAGCTGTCACGCTCGTACTTCTAGAGAATCTAATTCTCGGGACCTCAGAATCATGCTGATCAAAAAGCCTTCAGATATACCTTCCTCGGAAATCACTTCGAAATCGCTGTACATGGACCGGCGAAAGTTCGTGACGAGCGCTGCGCTCTTCGGAGCTGCTGTCGCGACGGGGGGCTGCGACATGGTAAAGCCGTCCCAGACGGTGAGCGCAAATACGAAACTCACAACCACGAAGAGTCCTCTCAGCACCGACGAAACTCAGACGCCCTTCAAGGACATCACCAACTACAACAACTTCTACGAATTCAGCACAGACAAATACGGCCCTGCAGACCTCTCCCGCAAATTCCGCACTAGCCCGTGGACAGTGAAGGTAGGTGGAGCTGTCAAGGAGAAGAAAACCTACGACGTCGATTCGCTGATGAAGCTGGCAGCCCTTGAAGATCGCATCTACCGCCATCGTTGCGTCGAAGGCTGGTCGATGGTGATTCCCTGGGTCGGCTACTCGCTGAGCAATCTGATCAATCAACTCCAGCCCACATCAAAAGCGAAGTACGTGATGTTCACAACGCTCATGGACCTCGGCCAATTTCCCGGCCAGCGCGCCCCCGTCCTGGATTGGCCATATACGGAAGGACTGCGTATGGACGAAGCGATGCATCCTCTCACGCTGCTCACGTTCGGCCTTTATGGCGAAACGCTCCCGAATCAGGATGGAGCTCCAGTCCGCCTCGTTATTCCATGGAAGTACGGCTTCAAGAGCATCAAGTCCATTGTCAAAATCGACTTCGTCGACTATGAGCCGCCGACGGCCTGGAACAAAGCAGCGCCTAACGAATACGGGTTTTACTCGAACGTGAATCCCAATGTCGATCATCCGCGCTGGAGCCAGGCTACGGAGCGGCGCATCGGCGAGTTTCGCAAGCGTCCGACGCTGATGTTCAACGGCTATGGCGACCAGGTCGCGAGCCTTTATAACGGCGTGGACTTGAAAAAGCACTTCTGAATGTCGCGTCGTTGGATTGTCCTGCTGAAAGTAATCGTTTGGGCGCTCTGCCTTTGCCCGGTGAGTCTTCTTGCCTGGAAGGCAACTCACGATGAGCTTGGGGCCAACCCGCTTAGCGAAGTCACGCTCTCAACCGGCCACTGGACGCTGTACCTTCTGCTCACTACTCTCGCGATATCCCCGTTGCGAAAAATCACAGGCATCAACTGGCTCATTCGTTTCCGCCGGTTGGTCGGCTTGTTCGCGTTCCTTTACGGCTGCCTTCACCTGATGACGTATTTGTGGTTTGACAAGTTCTTCGACGTGCATGAAATCGTGAAAGACATCTACAAGCGTCCATTCATCACTGCGGGAATGACAGCATGGACGCTCATGCTTCCGCTGGCGCTTACTTCCACGGCAGCGTCCATTCGCTGGCTTGGAGGGAAGCGGTGGCAAGCCTTGCACCGGCTGGTATATGCGAGTGCAATCGCGGGTGTCGTCCACTTCTGGTGGTTGGTGAAGCGCGATCTCACCCGACCGGAAATAATGGCGGCCATCCTCACGCTGTTGTTTGGATTTCGAGTTGTCGATCGTGTGCTGGCAAACCGAAACGTACGACCTGCCACTGTCTCTCAGGACGCTGATTAGCCCGGGTCCTACTCGGGCAGAGATTGGAGCTTTCACCCGTGGAACGAGGTAGGAGGTTCGAAGAATTGCCTCGTAAAAAACTTTAGGGGACGCTCTTCGCGTCCCCCGTTTCTACTTTGCCTTGACAGCTCTTACTTTTTCTTCTTTGCTGTCTTCTTCGCGGCTTTCTTCTTGGTTGCCATTTTCTATTCTCCCTTTCGATTGTTCAATCGAGTTCGCAACGATCTTTTGTTGCAATTGTTGAATGTATAGAGTCATTGAAAAACTATGTCAAGCAAAAAATGGTTGACGTAAGTTGCTCTTTGAGTTCTACGTCGCGTAAAAAATTACGCGAGGAAGGTTTTCGCGAGCGATTCGTGATGCGTTCGAGTGAAGAATCGCACTCGCCAGAATTCTTCGATCACTTGATTACCCCGCTTTTTATCAGCCTTTGCGCGATCATCAGAAGTATTCCCTGAAAGCTGTCGTGCCATGCATGCGCCATCATTCCCGGACGCAGACTCTTCCGCAGAATGGCCAACGTACCAAACATTGCGCCGTAAACAAAAATGAGCAACATGCGTTGTTTGCCCTCGTATCCGTGCGAAAGACCGAAGATCGCAGCCGAGACCAGCATGCCCACCCACACGTTGCGTAACAGAGTCGAGAATTGTCGCTGAAAATATCCGCGGAAGACGATCTCTTCAACAAAGCCTGCAGTCGTGCTCATGCAGATCCAAAGAATGAGTTCGGCTGCACTACGCGGAGCTAGCAGTTGAATCGTCTTCTTTCCTTCATCAAGCGCGCCGGGACTTGCCATGTGCATGGCATAGCCCAATCCGATAAGCACGGCGTACGAGAGAATCCAAAATCCGAAGGCAACCGCAACGTCGAGCAGAAAATCCTCAAACGTACTCCATCTTCCACCAACCACTTCGCGCAGCTTCATTCGCGCGAAGCGCATTCCCAAATACGTCAGGCCAAGAAGCACCAACTCTGTAGCAATCGTGACGCTGTAAAAGACAACATGACCGAATCGCTTTGCGAACTCTCCTTGCTTATCGGCTCCGCTGTACGACATGAACAGCATCACACCAGCCAATGCGAACGTATAACCGTATTGCCAGAGCGGAGGGCGCTGAGACTCCTCGTCAATCGGCTGCCCAAGAGTTCCAGACAGGGCTGAAGGGGAAGTAATGGAATCGTTCAATCGAGTTCCTCGTGAATCAAGTCGCTCATGCAGGCCATCTTATAATGGATGGTTTGGCTTTCAGCCAATCCAGTTCGATAGTCCCTGATCTGTTGTGAACTGCACATTTCTGTTGAGGCCATCATGGAAGACGTAGTCATCGTTTCTGCAGTACGAACTCCAATCGGCAAGTTTCAAGGATCTCTTTCCGACCTCAGCGCGCCGCAGCTAGGCGCATTGGTGGTGAAAGAAGCTGTTAGCCGTGCCCATCTCGATCCGAAACTAATAGACGAGTGCATCATGGGCAATGTGATCTCTGCGGGCTTGGGACAGAATCCTGCGCGACAGGCGGCCCTTGGCGGAGCCCTGCCGCCTGAAGTCGCCGCACTCACCATAAACAAAGTTTGTGGCTCGGGACTGAAGGCAATTGGACTTGCGGCGCAAGGCATTCAAACCGGGAATGCGGAAATCGTAGTGGCCGGCGGCATGGAGTCAATGACAAACGCTCCTTATCTCTTGCCACAGGCGCGCAAAGGATATCGCCTGGGCAATTCACAAATCGTTGATTCGATGGTGAACGACGGCCTCTGGGACGTTTACAACAACTACCACATGGGAATGACCGGCGAGAACGTTGCCGAGAAGTACGGCATTACGCGAGAGCAACAGGACGAGTTTGCCGTGAACTCGCATCGCAAAGCGATTCAGGCGTGGAAGGAATGCCGCTTCAAATCGCAAGTCATGCCCGTGGAACTTCCTGCGCGCAAGAAGGGCGATCCGGCAGTGATCTTCGAAAAAGATGAGGGTCCGCGTGAGGACACGACCGCCGAGACGCTTCGATCCCTGAAGCCCGCGTTCAAGAAAGACGGCACCGTAACCGCAGGCAATGCCTCAACGATCAACGACGGAGCGGCCGCAGTGGTAGTGATGCCTGCCCGCAAGGCCAAAGATCTCGGGCTACAACCAATGGCACGCATCGTTGCGCAAGCCACCAGTGGAGTCGATCCGAAGTGGGTAATGATGGCGCCCGTCGACGGGGTCCGCAAACTTTGGCAGAAAACGGGATGGAAAGCGGACGACGTCGATCTCTATGAACTCAATGAGGCATTCTCCGTACAGTCGGTCGCAGTCGTGCGCGAGCTCGGCATCGATATGGACAAAGTGAACGTCAATGGCGGAGCCGTCGCGCTCGGCCACCCCATAGGAGCGAGCGGCGCGCGTGTACTGGTGACGTTGCTTTATGAACTGATTCGCCGGAATGCGCACAAAGGAATCGCGGCGCTCTGTCTGGGCGGCGGAAATTCCGTGGCGATGGCGATTGAACGGTAGCTTTACGTCTTTGTCATTCCGAAGCGAAGCGAGGAATCCCTATAGTACCCATGCTGCGCGCGGTAACCCATGCCTGTATGCACGAGAGTGCATGGGTACAGTAGGGATTCCTCACCGCCAAAAAACGGCGGTTCGGAATGACAATGAAAGAGGCGTCACTCCACTACAACCGATTTTGACAAATGCCGTGGCTGGTCCACGTCCCTGCCCTTCAGCACGGCCACGTGATACGCAAGAAGCTGGAGCGGCACAACTTCCAGAATGGGCTGTAACAACACCGGAACATCCGGTACTTCAACCACATGTTTCGTCACCTTGGGCGTCTCGGTATCGCCTTCGCTGATCACCGCAAGCACCGGAGTACCGCGCTCGCCGATCTCGCGGATGTTTGAGATCGTCTTCTCATAGCGGAGACGAGAAGCTGGATCGGACTTGTCACGCGTTGCGAGCACAACCAACGGCAAACTCTCGTCGATCATCGCGCTCGGCCCATGCTTCATCTCACCAGTCGGATATCCCTCAGCATGGATGTATGAGACTTCTTTCAGCTTGAGTGCACCCTCGAGCGCGATCGGGTAATCGATGTCACGCCCCAAGAACAGGAACGATTCATACTGAGCAAATACGCGGGCAAGGGCCAGACATTGTTGATCCTGCTTCAACACGCGCTGAAGCTCATCGGGTAGCTTCCGCGCCTTGCGTAATGCCGCGTCCACCGCAGCGTCGGAGCTTCCTCGCACGCGGGCAATATGGGCTGCCAACAAGAAGAGGGCAGTCAGTTGTGTGGTAAAGCTCTTCGTCGCCGCAATCGACGTCTCAATGCCTGCGTAGGTGAGCAGCATAGCGTCCGCATCACGCGTGAGCGGCGTATCGGCTACGTTGCAAATGGCCAGAGTCTTCGCGCCTTTGTTGCGCGCAACGTGCAACGCCGCGACCGTATCGACCGTCGTGCCGGACTGCGAGATAAACACCGCGAGCTCACAAGGCTCCACTATGGGATCGCGATAGCAGTATTGGCTGGCGAAATCGACTTCTACCGGTATGCCGGTCATACGCTCGATCATGAACTCGCCGGCGAGCCCGGCATGCCGGCTCGTTCCACTAGCCGCGATATCGATCTTCCGCAGCTTCCTTACTTCCTCATCGCTGATCCCCGATCCCGGCAGCGCTATATGCCCCGCGCTATTGACGCACGCCTCGATGGTTTCCCGTACCGCCTCGGGCTGCTCGTAGATCTCCTTGAGCATGTAGTGAGGAAAACCGTTCTTGTCGGGCTTCGATTGGCTATTCGTATGCATGAGTTTCTGATTCTAGCGAACTCGATGGTGGCTTATTCGTTGGCCATCCGTCCGCTCACGATCGTGTGCGCCACGTCGCCTTTCGCCGAGAGTAGAACGAGATCGGCGTCGCTTCCAGCCGCGAGTTCGCCCTTGCCATCTGCTCCGATCAGCTGCGCCGGATTTCGTGTCGCCAGAATCACGCTCTGTTGAAGCGTCCAATTAGCGAAGCTCATCACATTCCGTACGGCACGGTCCAGCGTGAGAACGCTGCCGGCTAGCCTTCCTTGGAATTCAGCCCGGTCACCACGCACTTCAACTTCGAACGGACCGAGCTGATAGGTTCCGTCCGGCATTCCGGTGGCGCTGATCGCATCCGTAATGAGCACCGCCCGGTCCACTCCCTTAGACTTGAGAAAGACTTCAACAATCGCGGGGGCGACGTGTACCCCGTCGGCGATGATGTCGGCCATCACGCGATCATCGCTCAGCACAGCCCCTAGGATCCCGGGCTCGCGATGATCTAACCCGCGCATCGCATTGAACGTATGCGTTGCGCTTATGGCACCGGCGGCGATTCCCCTCCCTGCCTCCTCAAATGTCGCGTCGGAATGCCCAATGCTCGTATAGACCCCCCGCTCGCGTGCGTGACGAATGACTTCCGCAGCTCCCGGAAGCTCAGGAGCGATGGTCATCATCTTCAGCGTGCCGCCGCTGGCGTCGAGAATCCTCTCGAAGAGATCCTGTGTTGGCGCCATCAGGAACTCACGAGGGTGAACCCCACACTTCGCCGGGCTGATAAATGGACCTTCCAGGTGAATCCCCAATGGACGCGCGCCTACATGCGCGTGCTCCGCAACCTCCGCCGAGATGATGTTGCCTAAACGGTCGACCGCTCCCAGAATGCGATCCATCGAAGCTGTCACCGTCGTGGGCAAATAGCTGGTCACACCGTGTTTTGCCATCGCCTTCTCGAAGCCGATCTGACCCGAGGGGTCGTCCTGCATCACGTCGTGGCCGGCTCCGCCATGCACATGGATATCAATGAAACCAGGAGCAATAACCAAATCGGGAAAATCAAGGTGTCGAGCGCCTGCCGGCACCTCCATGCTGCTCCGTGGCCCCAGCCTTTGGACAGTCCCATCTTCAATCACAACTATGGGGCTCTCAATGACTTCGGTTGGAGTAAAGAGCCGGGCGGCTGTGATGCAGGTTTTCATCTTGAGTTTGTCATTGTAAAGAATCGCACTGAGCTCGGGTCTGGTTTATACTCCCTGCGCGCATGCTCTTTCGAACTCTCAGCGCCGCCGTTTATGGCATCGATGCCAGCCTGATCGACGTGGAAGTCGACGTCGGGGAGCATCGCAGCGACAAAGAAAACTTCATGACCGTCGGATTGCCGGACGCCGCTGTCCGTGAGAGTAAGCAAAGGATCCAGGCAGCACTGAAAAACTGCGGCCGCGAGATGCCACAGACCAAAGTGACCATCAACCTGGCTCCTGCCGATCTCAAGAAAGAGGGTTCAGGGTTCGACTTGCCGATGGCGATGGGCATCCTGGGCGCTTATAGCGGACTGCTGAAGACCGAACTGCCCGATTATGTCTTCGTTGGCGAGTTGATGCTCGACGGCAGTGTTCGCGGCATTCGAGGAGCATTGCCCATTGCGATCGCCGCGCGAGCGCGCAAGATTCCCAATCTTGTCGTGCCCGAAACCAACGCTCGCGAAGCTGCTGTAGTGAGTGGGATCAAGGTATATCCAGTGCGTTCGCTGCTTCAGGTCATTGAGCTAATCAATCATGGAAACGGCGTCGCTCCCGTTGAGGTCAACACGGCTGAGTTGCTCGATCGCGCACAGCAGTTCACCGTCGACTTCAAAGACGTGCGCGGACAACAATCCGCAAAGCGAGCACTGGAGGTAGCCAGCGCCGGCGGACACAACATCCTAATGATCGGTCCTCCCGGATCAGGAAAGACCATGTTGGCAAAGCGCCTGCCGACAATCCTTCCTACGCTGACATTTGACGAGGCGCTGGACACGACCAAGATTCACAGCGTCGCAGGCGTGCTTGATCCCGGAGCGGGACTGGTCGGTGTCCGCCCGTTCCGCGCGCCGCATCACACGATCTCCGATGCTGGTCTCATTGGCGGAGGCATGATTCCCCGCCCAGGCGAGGTTTCCCTCGCTCATAACGGCGTGCTGTTCCTTGACGAGCTTCCGGAATTCCCACGCAATGTTCTCGAAGTAATGCGGCAGCCGCTGGAAGATGGCCAGGTCTCGATTGCCCGAGCGGCGATGTCATTAACCTTCCCCGCACGATTCATGCTCGTAGCCGCGATGAACCCCTGCCCCTGCGGCTATTTCAACGACGCGAGTCGGGACTGCAAATGCAGCATCGAGATGATCCAGCGCTACGTCTCAAAGATCTCTGGGCCGCTGATGGACCGCATCGACATTCACATCGACGTTCCTGCCGTTAATTACAAAGAACTGCGCGGTAACAGCACTCCCGAAGACTCGGCTTCAATTCGCGAGCGTGTGTTGCGCGCCCGCGAAGTACAACTGAATCGCTTTGCCGCCGCTGGTGAACGCATCTACTCGAATGCACAGATGGGACCGCGCCAAATTCGTACGTACTGTGAACTCTCGAGCGACTGCGAACGCCTGCTGGAACGCGCCATGCAGCAGCAAGGTCTCAGCGCCCGCGCACACGACAGGATTTTGAAGGTGGCCCGAACGATAGCCGATCTGGATGGAACGGCCGATATCCAGTCGAAACACATCGCCGAAGCCATTCAGTACCGAACTTTGGATCGGAGTTATTGGGCATAATCATGTCCTGCAACTCGATTGGATGTAAACCGTAGTGAGCAGTTCTCGTTAAGCATTCCGAGAATGGGTCAAAGCCAATCCATCCCGCTTACACGCGATTCCGGAACACCTGTTCCTCCTCGTAGTGAGCAGTCCGCAAGCTACGAAGTAGAGCTGAGTAAGCTTGCGGTTCGACTGATGTTTGCTGTAAATGCCAGCGGAGTCGCCATTGCGATCCAGTCTCCCGCCGATCCCGCGACCATGGTATGCGTTGCGCGTTGCGGAGATACGGCGCCGCCTCTCGGGGCGCTGCTCGATATCAATTCCGGAATCTCGGGAAAAGCGGTTCGGGAGAACCGTACATTGCATAGCGATGACACTGCTACAGATCCGCGTGTGGATAAAGAAGCCTGCGAGCGATTAGGCATCCGTTCAGTAGCCGCTGTGCCGATCTCCAGCGAGTCTCGCTGCGTCGGCATCCTGGAAGTCTTTTCGAACCGACCGGGCGCGTTCGATGCGGCGACCTTGACCCGGATAGAGGCCGAAGCTCTTCGCTCGTTCGCCTTAGTCGAGGAGCGGCCTTCGGAGACGAAACTACGGGATCCCCAGAATTGGAAACTGAAATCCCCAGGCTTTGAATTGGATCAGGCTGGCCGGCTCTCCGCACTTCAGACTCCATCTACCGAGATCGCGACCAATCACGCCGATCTCCGCTCAAGGATATTGTCGCTGCTGGATTTCCCAAGTGTCTCAAGAGTTCTAAAGCGCCTCTCGCGATGGATTGCGCTAGCATCAGTAGCTACCTCGCTTGCGTTCTCCGCTCCCCGTTTGCTTCACCGCAGGAATGTGACTTCGACCAGTGGCGACACTGCGGCGATTACTGAAAAACACTCGAGCGCGCCTGCTTCGGCCGGCAGTCTCGAATCGACGACAGCGCTGGTAAGTGATGCCGCTCCGAAAGTACGCGTGTTGATGGCCAAGGCCCTCAGCGGAGATACAGTTGCACAGGTCTCACTCGCAGATCATTACGCGGCAGGCGACGGAGTAACGAGAGACCGTGTGAAAGCTGCGGTATGGGCGGTGATTGCGCGCGAAAATGGAAACCAAAAGACCGATAAATCTGCCGCAGGGATACCACGCAAACTGCAACCCTACGAAGTCGGGCAAGTCCAATTTAATCTCGGGACGATGTTGAGAGACGGAATTGGCACACCGCGCAACCTCGTCAACGCGTACGGCTGGTTTTTACTTTCCGAAAAGACAGGCGACGTACGCGCAAGCGCTGCCTTGCTGAATCTGCAACAAGTGATGTCAGCCAGCGAGATCGCAGAGGCTCAACGCCGGGCCCCGCAGCTGGTTAGTCACCCCAGGAAGTAAATCTCAACCAATCGAAGGATCGACCGCGCTCGAGCGGGTCGCGTGTGTCAGTACCGGCGGCGGCAGCCGCTACACGTATGTCCCCTCTCAGGCATTAAGCGCACAGGTAACGTTGACCCGGCGGCTACTGCCGCCGGTACTGATCTTCTCGTCCCGTTAAGGGCCCGTCACCACCGGCAACTCAACAAAACTAGCTTGTCCCAATGTGTGATACAGCTGCTGAGTGGTCTTGCGATAATCCCCCGGCTTTGCCCAAAAGATGTTCGGAACAAACGTCTGCGGATTGCGGTCGTAGAGCGGGAACCAGCTTGATTGCACCTGCACCATGATCCGGTGACCGGGCAGAAAGACATGGTGGGCCGTCGGCAGCGAAAATTTGTACAGCAGAGGCTTGTCGGGAGTGATGGCCTTCGGATTCTCCAGACTCTCGCGATAGCGGCCGCGGAAAATGTCAGCGGAAACCATCAACTGATAGCCCCCCATCGCGGGCTGCTCGGCGACTTCGTCGGGATAGACGTCGATCACCTTCACTACCCAATCTGAATCGGTGCCGCTGGTGGACGCCACCAGGTTCACTACAGGCTGCCCACTGATCTTCACTGGATCTTTCAGCACGTCGGTCACGAAGGACACGACGTCTTGCCGCCCCGACGGCTCGCGTTGATCGTCGACTAGCCACTGCGACCATGTCGACCCGGGAAAGTACACAGGAACATTCGGTCTTGAGCGATAGGGCACCGGCTTCGCCGGATCGGAAATGTATTCTTCAAACGCGGCATCGCCAGCCTTAGGCGCACTGAGACTCAGTTTACGATCGGCGTTGAAATAGATTGGCTTGCCCTCGACTTTGCAGCCGCTCTCGCAGCCTGCAGGCCACGCAGGCAGACGCCTCCACGCATTCGTTCCCGTTTCGAAGGCTGAAACCGTGGGAACATCTGCCTTCGGCGCATCGTCCTTCAGATAGTGCGCGAGGAATGGGCCAAGTATCCGTTGCCGGAAATACAGCGCTGTGTCGCTCCCAAACTTGATCGCCCCCAGCGCGCTGCCTTCGTGGATCTCCTGGCCGTGGCTCCATGGGCCCATCACCAGGAAGACTTTGTCATTATTTGTGTCTTTGGGCTTTAGCGCTTTGTACACCGCAGGCGCACCGTAGATGTCTTCCTGGTCCCAAAGGCTATCGACCAGCATCATCGGCACCTTGAGCGGCTGCGCGGCGAGAATCTTATCCATCGCCTGTTCGCGCCAGAAGCTGTCGTAGCTGGGGTGCTCCAGGATCTTGCGCCAAAAGCCCATTTGTTCCAGCCCATGCTGGCGTCCGAGTTCGCCCGCCGATCCGGCCTGCATGAACTCGTCGTAGTCATCGTAATGGCTTCTCCACCACTTGAAGTCGTTCTTTCGCGACGACTCCTGTTCGTAAATGTACGGCATGTTCTGTTCGCGGAAAGCACCATTATGGAACCAGTCGTCGCCCATCCATCCGTCGACCATCGGATTCATCGGCACGCTCACCTTCAACGCGGGGTGCGGATTCACCAGCGCCATGAGTGGAAGAAATCCGTCGTAGGAGATTCCAAGAATCCCCACTTTACCGTTCGTCTCGGGAATGTTCTTCACCAGCCAGTCGATGGTGTCGTACGTGTCGGTAGCATGATCCACCGGCGTCGGATTCAGCGGACCATGTAGCGGCCGCGTCATCACGTAATCGCCTTCAGAATCGTATTTACCCCGAATGTCCTGCACTACGCGGATGTAGCCGCCCTCCACAATCACGTCCACCGCATTGTCGTAGCCGTTCAGGATCGGACCGAGGTGTGAGCTGTAGGCATGATTCGTCAGCGAATCTGCCTCATAGGGCGTGCGCGTAAGCAGAATCGGCGCGTGAGTGGCCCCTTTTGGGACAAGGATCACCGTGTGCAGCCGAACACCATCGCGCATCGGGATCATCACTTCGCGACGGCTGTAGTCCCAACTTGCACTGGCAGGCTCGAACTTTGCGGGAGTTTCGCTAGGAAAGTTCGGGTAAAGAGGCGCGTTCTGCGCCGCGAGTGATGAAGCGAGTATGAGGACTCCAAATCCAAAGATCGGAGCACTCAACGTAAGAGTGCGGACGACGTGAGTTAGCTTCATGGGCGAAGGAGGTATTGAACATGTGGAAGACGCGCGAGGTCAAGGGAGGAGTGGGAATGTCAGCTTTGTGGCTGTCATCCTGAAGCCCGAAGTTGGCCGAAGGATCTCCTGAGATCCGTCGGACTTGTTCGCTATTTCCTGGCATTTCGGCCAGTGCTCAGTAATTTTTCGCCGAAGAGCCACACCGGCAGCATTTGTGGCTGACTCATTCCGGGAGATCCTTCGGCCAACACCAGGCCTCAGGATGACAGTGTTTGTAGACGAAATCCACTGAACAACAGTGAAAGTCACCCTACTTCGCAATCACACCGCAAGCAATGCGATCACCAGCGTTGCCCGAAGGATCGGTCTTCATGTCATCCGCCTTGGCATGGATCACGAGCGCAGTGCCACCATTGCTGAACAGAGAATGGCTGTCGGTGCCGAGTGTGACGTCAGCATCGTTGACGGTTGTCTTCGCTGTGCCATCGCTGCCGACGGTGAAGTTCTTCATATCGCCGGCATGGTGACCTTCGGGATTTTCGAGTCCGTGCTTTTTGTTGTCGGGATTGAAATGCGGCCCCGCAGACTTGAAGTCCGGCCCTTCGCACTTTGCATTCTGGTGGATATGTATTGCGTGCTCGCCCGGCGGCAGATTCTTCGCGTTGAGCTTGATGGTTGCACCCTTCTTGCCGGCAGACGAGACCGTGGCAGTACCAACATCTTCACCCTGGCCATTCTTCAGTTGAACAGTGGTTCCCTTGCTCTTTGCCTGAGCCGAAACTGCGCAGATGAGCAATCCGCAAAAACAAATCACGAATAATAGACGGGCTTTCATTGGCTCTCTCCTGTATGCGATGGGAATTCTACTCTTTAGAGGATAAACAGAGGACACGGGACCGACGCGCGCAGTGGCACAGCCGCCCTCAGCTGTGGCTCCGCCAAAAGCCGGCAGGGGCGACGGTGTCTGTGCCACAACAGGGAGGATCCAGAAGTCCACCTCTCAGAACCTAAATCCTGGGTACTCAAGGCTGACCCCCGCGCGAGGGCGGCGTCGGTCCTGGGTTCCGGACATCTCCTTAGTCCTGACCGCCCGTCGGTGCCGGCTTCGCTCCCGGAGGTGCGGTTGGAATGCTGATGTCAAGCTTCGTCACCTGCCCGAACTGCGCCAGCGGCTTGTCGAACTCTTTTGGATTGCCCACCACCAGCACCGCCAGCTTGCGCTTGTCGATGTACTTCCGGGCGACGCGACTCACTTCCGCGGCTGTCACTTTGTCCACCGCGTCACGGAAGCGCTCGAGGAAGTCTTTTGGATATCCGTACAGCTCATAGATAAGCTGCTCGCCGAGAATCTTGTCGGGCGAATCGTACGCAAAGATAAAACCGTTGAGAATCGAGTCCCGTGCCTGCTTGAGTTCCGTTTCAGTCGGAGGCGTGCCGAGCAGGTCGTCGATCTGCTGATACAAAGCTGCAACCGCCTTCGCTGTTGACGAACTCTTTGTACCCATGCTGATATCGATCAGCCCGGGATGGTTATATCCGGCACCGATTTGCCCGCCCACAGAATAGGCCAACGCTTGTCCAGTACGCAGATTCTTGAATAGTCGCGAAGAAAATCCTCCGCCAAAGATCTCGTTCATCACGCGCACCGCGAAGTAGTCGGGATTATCGCGGCGAATGCCAACACCGAGCATGGCGATCTCACTCTGGTTCGTATCCGTCTTTTCCGCAAGATACACCCCCGGCTTTGGACCCGGAACGGGAATATGAGGTGGATCGTATGGTGTGCCCTTCGGTAGCGAGCCAAAAGCTTCGCGCAGACGACTCTCCATCTGCTTCGAATCAAAATCACCGACCATGCCGAAGATGATGTTATTGGGAGCGAAGTGGCGCTTGTGCCAGTCGAGCAGATCCTGGCGAGTTACTGCGGCGACGGTCCAGTACTCTGCCTCGCGGCCATAAGGGCTGTCCTTGCCGTAGCCGAGCTTGGCCGCCTCGCGGCCGGCGATGCTGTCGATCTCGTCGTTCCGTCGCGATATGGCGGTGTTGAGCCGGCGCTTCGCCAACGCGATCTTGTCTTCGCGAAACACCGGATGCTCGAGCACATCGAGGAAGTCGCCGAATACCTGATCGAAATTCTCTTTCAGGCAATTAAAGCTAGCTGAAGTCGTGTCGACACCTGCACCGGTTTCAACCTTCGCGCCGATCGCCTCCAATTCATCGTCGAGCTGATCCCCAGTCTTCTTCTCCGTCCCGCTCGTGCGCCAACTGGCCGAGTAGATCGACATCATGCCCGTCTTCGCCGCAGGCTCCGAACTTGAGCCGCCCTTGATCAACGCTGACCCGCTGATCAGCGGGAGCTCATGATCCTCCTGAAGAAAAATAACCATGCCATTCGGTAACTGAATGCGCGTAGGCTCCTGAGGCGTGAACTTCGCCAGCGGAGGAATCGGGACCTGCTGCCAGCTCTGCTGTGCGAAGGATACGCAACCGGCATAGACAAGCCAGGCAGCCAACAGGTACTTCGTCGTCCGTATCACCGTTCACCTCCCGGTCCAGCTGGGCTAGGAGGTGCAGACGGCGCCACGGTTTGGACCACCGCAACCGTCCGATTTGTGCTTGTAAACGTCTTATTGGCCACGCGACGAATGTCCTCTTTCGTGACTTTTTGCAAACGATCGATGTTGTAGAACAACTCGCGCCAGTTGCCATAGCGCGCCTGGGCAATCGCGAGCTGCGCTGCCAGACCGCCGTTCTCACCGAGTCCCCGAATCAGATTGGCTTTGGCGCGCGTCTTCACCGTCTGCAATTCGGCGTCACCTACATCCTGCGTCTTCATTCGCTCAATCTCTTCGCGAAATGCCGTCTGCAGCTCGGGCGGCTTGTGTCCCTGAATGGGAACCGCGTAAAAGCCAAACAGGCTCGGATACTTAATCCCAGGGAAATCCGTAAATCCAACTGCTGCCGCCGCGATCTTCTTGTCGCGCACCAGCGACCGATACAATCGCGATGTTCTGCCTTCTGAAAGCAAGTCAGAAATTGCGTCGTACACGGCATCATCTGGATCGCGATAGTCCGGGCGATGATAGCCCTCGAGATAAATCGGCTGCGACGGCTCCGGAATCGTAATGTTGCGTTCATCCACTTGCTCCGGCTCGACTGTATGTAGCTCCTCCGGCTTGGGTTTGGCTGGCAGACGTCCAAAGTATTTCTCTGCAAGTGCGAACACTTCGTCGGGCTTCACGTCTCCCACGACCGCAACCGTCATGTTGGAAGCAACGTAGTAAGTGTCGAAGAACTTCTGCGCATCAGTGCGCGTAAGGCTGGCGAGATCCGACGGCCATCCCACATTGGGGTTGCGATAAGGATGCGCCGCGTATGCCGTCGCCAGGAACTGTTCGATCATGCGCCCAATCGGACTCGAATCCGTCCGCATGCGCCGCTCCTCGAAGACGACGTCGCGCTCCTGATAAAACTCCCGCAGCACAGGGTGCAGGAAGCGCTCAGATTCGAGATACGCCCACAACTCCAACCGGTTGGCCGGCATGGAGTAGAAGTACGAAGTCTCGTCTTCACCCGTGGCGGCATTTAGGTCTTGTCCACCCTGGGCCTCGACGATCTCGCTAAACTCATTCTTCTTTACGTACTTGTCAGCCTCTTCCTGCGCTTGGAGAAACACCTTCTCCAACTCTTCAATCTTCTTTGGATCGCTCCCGACTCGCTTGAGGCGCTCACGCTGCAGCGCGAGATATGCTTCCTCTTCCTTTTCCATCGCCGCTTTTTCTGCCGCGTAGTTCGTGGTACCGATCGTGGGCGTACCCTTGAACGCCATGTGTTCGAACATGTGCGCCATGCCGGTCTCGCCTTTTGGATCCTGTGCGGAGCCGGCATCAACGTGGGTGTAGAACGAAAAGACAGGCGCTTCGTGCCGCTCGCAGACCAGGACAGTTAGTCCATTCGCCAGCGTCTTGACGTGGGTTTTCTTTTCGAAGGAAGCAACATCTTGCGCAGCTGCTGCCGCAGCTAATGCGATAAGCAGAGACAAAGAAAGACGAATAACTCGGGACATCGAGTCTCCTTGCGAACTGTCTGCGAAGCTAAATGCAAACTGCACCGGGGGTCAACACGAAGGACAACGAAGAATCGGGCCATCGGGTGATCGGGTGAAGTAAGAACTTGGGTCCCTTTGGCGATCAGTGTTCCGGCAAAAGCAGATTTCTTGACATCTCTTCCTCATTGGCCGATCGTCCAAATGCGCTTGCCTTTCACTTCACCCGATCACCGGATGGCCCGATTACCTGATTCGCCCCTGCCCTTTCGTGCTGGCAACTCTGCTCCCAGCAGGGCATAATTGCCCGAGCGCTGCCGTTCTGAACCAAAAACCCCCAAGGAGCAGATTCCATGCTCGAAGCGACCCAGACAGCGAGCGGCGAGATTGTGTTTGAACAAAGCAAGCAATGGGAAGGACAAGTCGTAAACGGAACGTATCCCCTACGCCAGTACCTCGGCGGTTCAGATCACAGCGCCGTCTTCCTCACTGAAATTCTTAGCGGGAATCCACAGAAGGCAGCGATTAAGCTGATCGCAGCAGACGAAGCCAATGCCGACATTCGGCTCGGGCGGCTAAAGCTCTCAGCAAAGCTCTCGCATCCTTACCTTCTTCGCATCTTCGAAGTAGGAAAGTGCCAGCTGAACGATCATCAACTGCTCTTTATTGTGATGGAGCACGCGGATGAGACGCTGTCGCAAATTCTTCCGCAGCGCCCTCTAACGCCACAAGAAACACGCGACCTGCTCACGGCTACACTGAATACGCTCGCTCTCATTCACAACAACGGATTCGCTCATGGACGTCTGAAACCAGCGAACATTCTCGTTGCTGGAGAGCAGATAAAGCTCTCCAGCGACGGCCTCTGCCGGCCAGGCACTCCCACTTCGGGCCAGCCCTCCCCCTACAATCCGCCAGAGACTTCGACTGAAGGACTTACTCCCGAAGGAGACATGTGGTCGCTGGGAGTCACCCTGGCCGAAACTCTCACACAACGCCTGCCAACCTGGACCGATCGGCTGCGAGGTGAACCTTCGGTCCCGGACAAGATACCTGAGCCATTCGCCGATATCGCGCGTCACTGCCTCGTACGCGATCCGCGGAGCCGATGGAAGATCGCAGAAATTACTAACCGATTAAACGCGCTTTCACCCACACTAAAAAACCAGCCGAAAGCTGTGGTCGCATCGGTAACGCCGCAAAAGCGCAACAATTATTGGCTCTATGCAATCCCATTTGCGGCGATGGTTGGGATCATCCTGCTGCTGGCCGGCCTGTTGCACCGCAGTCCCAACCAGAAGCCCAAAGCTGGAGAGAATGCAGCGTCCTCCGCTCAAGCTGTGCCACGCAGTCCCGCGCGGACCGAAGCTTCGAAGACCACAGAGGGAACCCTTGCTCCGGATCAGATCATGCGTCAAGTCGTACCAGACGTTCCCGCGAAAGCTTTGCGAACCATTTCGGGAAGACTTAAAGTGACTGTGAGGGCGCACGTCGATGAACGCGGAAACGTTACGAGAGCGGAGTTCGCATCTGCCGGTCCAAGCCGGTACTTTGCGAATCTCGCCATGCAATCAACACAGGAGTGGAAGTTCGCGCCTACGCAGATTGCAAAGACCTGGCTCCTGCAATTTACGTTCACGCGAAGCGGCGTGACTGTTCAGCCAAGACAAGTCGGCTGAACTGCAGTTTTCTTGCCACGGAGCGCCGGCGCCCTGGCGGGCGCTCCGTTTACTACCTCGCTCTCTGGTGCATTGAACCTCCCGAGTAATCCCCGCAATTCCCTTGCTTCCAACAACCTCGCGCGCGTTACCAAAGTCCCTATCCCAGACGCATCTAGGGAGCGTGCAATAGATTTAGGTACTCTTGCGCGCAGCTATGCCCTGGCTTAACGACCACAGCGCGGTAGTAACCACTCTGATCAACTACGTTCCGGTAGTTGCAACAGTCGTCACGTGCATTTTCAGTTTGGTACTCGCGCGGGCAACGCTGCGCCAGGTTGAGGCAACCGACAAGGGAGTAGCCCTCGCCCGTGAAGAGTTCGAACGCGAATGGGCGCCCGAGTTGCACATCAAGTTACGCCGCCTGTCGGCCACGGAACTAGAAATCGTTGTCACGAACCTCGCAAAAGCCTCGGTCCTGCTAGAGGTGCTGCAGTTCCGCAACCTCACAGGAGCACGGCCGTTCGAGAAGGTCACTCTTAACGATCCGCTCATCGGAGGTCTGACCTGGGCCGAGAGCATCGGCGACCGCTTAACAGCCATGACCGGAAAAGACTTCGATGGGATCGTTGATATCTCGATTACGTTCTTCGCCGCCGGGCGCATGTTCCGGACCGACTGGTTTCGCTTCCACGTTCTCATTCATAACGGACACTTCATGCGCGCCGATGCCATCACGCTACCCGCACGTCGCGTGAAGGTCGCGCACGGACACGAGCAGCCAGCAGAACTCGAATTAGCGAAAGATGTTGTCTCGGCGGAAAGCAAGCTCGAAGAGGAATAGCAAGAAACAGTTTCACCACGGAGCCACGGAGCACACTGAGAAGCAGCCTAAGTCAAACCACAAAGGACACCAAGGCCACACAAAGGAAAATCTCAAAGAAGGCTTGCTTCTCGCAATGACTTCACTCGTGTTCCTTTGTGCCCTTTGTGGTTAGCTTGTTCTTCCTCCGTGACTCCGTGGTGAATCGTGAATCCGTGGTGAATAAGGTTTGATGAGTACTTGAAGTGGAGAAACTGCCCGATGCCCCAGAAGAACAAAATGCTCACCTGCACCTGTGGGAACACAGACCTGGAAAGGGTGCGCTTGCGTTTGACCAGCGAGGACGGAAGGTCCCTTGCCATGGTTGCGTTGCTGTGCCGTGGCGACGGTTGCGGTAGAGTGACGTTTCGCCCACAGGAGACTCCCAAAACGGAGGGCGACCATCAACTCAGCAAGCCGGCCAACGGTAACTTCACAGAATCGGCCAAAGTGATTGAGGGTGCCAAGTTCGTGGAGGATGCCAAGTTCGTGGAGGGTGCCAAACTCGTGGAGGGAGCCAGGCTGATCGAAAGCGCCAAGGTGGTAGAGAGTGCCAAATTCGTAGAGGGTGCCCATGTCACGGAGGGCGCCAGGCTCATTGAGGCTCCTAAGAAGACAGAAGTTGCTAAGAATGATGTCGCTCGGTCTGAAGGACCAAAGGGCGTAGCGGCATTATTCGAGCGCGTATACACTGAACGGCTTGTCTATAAGGCCATCGCAGAACGTGATCCCAATTGCCCGACCTTGTTCGACGCGCTCAAGCGGAATGAACAGATCTGTTCGGGAATCAACGCTGCCTTCGGCCAGGTGTATCAGCGCATTGAGGAGAATGAGGATTTGCTGGCCGCGCTGCAATCCCTACCATCGTTGGCGGGGCGGGGATAAGAAAACGCGTTTCGAGTTTTCAGGTTTCGAGTTTCGGCTAAACAAGGCTGGAACAGCATTGCTACAAGCGACTGGCTTTGCTGAAAAATCGAAACTACTTTCTCTTTTGGCTTACACATCGAACAGCCGATATGGTGCCGAGGGCGTTCGCGCCATTAGAAGCGGTAAGGCCACGTTATAGACGGGGACTCCGCCGGTAGTCTTTCCCTCCAAGGCTCCATGATGCGCGTGCCCGTGCACGGCGAGAATTGCCTGGTGACGATCAATTACCTCCGCTAGTCGTCCGCTACCTAAGTAAGGAAATATCTGCTCGGGCTCGCCTCTCACCGTATCGATAACCGGCGAATAGTGCGTGACCACGATGCGCTTTTCCGTGCGCAGCATCGACAATGCCCGCTCCAGCTTGAGCGTCTCATTGATCGCGCTCTGCACGAAGGCCTTTACCTCAGGCTCGCCGAAGGCGGTGAGGACACCGCGTCCAAAGCCCCCAATGAAACCCTTGGTACCGGCAAAACCCACTCCATCGCGCTCATATCCACTGCCATCGAGAACCTTTACGCCCTCGGCGGACATCATCTTCGCAAGCTCTTCCTGCTTGCCGCTCTCAAAGTCGTGATTTCCCAGCACCGCAACGATCGGGACACGAAGCCGCATGAACGACGCCAGCATCGACTCCATCTCTTCAGGCTTCCCGAGATTGGTAAGATCGCCAGCCAGAATCAGAAGGTCAGCCTCGTCGCGTAGCCGTCCCATGGCATCGCGAATACGGTCATAACTCTGGGGTGAAAAATGAAGATCGGCTAGCGCGGCGATTCGCATGGGTTCTTACTTTCGCTCTGAAGACTCACCGCTCAATATCGCCGGGGCTCCTCATGCCGCCGGCTCCCCTATTACTTTGAGCGCCGGCTCCTCAATCTTTGGCTCTGCCTGCGCTCGATACTTCTCGATCAAGTTTTCCAGGTTCCATTCGCACACGTCGATGGCGAATATTCTTTCGTCGATCAAGCTGCCGCGGAACGGTGCTTCCGAATTTGGGCTTTCGAGTTCCGCATGAAGTTTCGCCAGCAAATCGGACCAAATCCATTTTGGTACCGCATTGGAGCTGGGATACACGTAGTGAAATAGGGTGAGCGACCACAGCAGCACGCCCCAGTGATCCCCAACCAAGTTCAATAAGCGCTGCCAATCCATTCGGTCTCCCGCCGCATAAATAACGTGCGCAATGTCGGATCCGTCGAAGCGTTCGCGAAAAGCGACGAAGAGCTTAGAAGCAATCAGTTCTTCAGGCGCGAGCACCCGCACGGTGATCCCAAGCACTTCCGATTGTGATGCACGATCGATCCACGACTGATCTACACGAACAACCGCATTACTCATTCCGGAAATAAGATCTACGAAGTAATTGCCTTGCCGGGCCTTGCATAGCCACACAGGATCGCAAATTTCAGTCTCGAAACCGAGTTCGTTGAGGGCTTGCATCGTCCGCGATACTTGATCCGCCGCAAGAAAAATATCGAGGTCCTTGGTATCGCGCCAGATACCGGTATGCTCATGAAGCGCAAATGCCCCCGACACCGCACAGGGGACCTCTTGCCCGTTCAGGATCCGTAGCACTTCGCGAAACAGGTGCTCCTGCTCAGGCGCGAACTGCGGGGCCTGCGACGAACTTACCGGCAACGGTTTGTGAGTGTGGGGCACGGCTTAGGCTTAGATGGTAGTCATGTAGCTGTATGTTGTGGTCCCACAAGGGAAAATCGTAACCAGCAGCTCGGAATGCGCATGTATTCGTCAACTTCTGCGATACCTGCTAAATTGCATCCATTCATCCATTGAGGAACGGAGAGGAAATGCCGTGGCGAAGAAGGAAACGGTAATCGAGATCGAAGGCAAGATGCTGAAACTCTCTAATCTCGACAAAGTTCTCTACCCAGCGGTCGGTTTCACCAAAGGACAGGTCATTGACTACTTCGTGCGCATAGCACCGGTGTTGCTTTCCCATCTCAAGGACCGCCCGCTCACGATGAAGCGCTATCCCGAAGGCGTTGATGGCATGTATTTCTACGAGAAGAACTGTCCCAAGCATCGTCCAGACTGGGTGCAAACCGCGCCGATTTACAGCTACGGACGCAAGGACTACATGCAGTATTGTCTGGCCCAGGATCTTCCCACATTGGTCTGGGCGGCCAATCTTGCCGATCTCGAGCTCCACACCTCGCTCTCCTACGCCGCAAAGATCGAGCAGCCCACCATGATGGTCTTCGACCTCGATCCCGGCCCTCCGGCCGACATCGTTCTTTGCTGCCAGGTGGCGTTCTGGCTGAAGGATATCTTTGACAGTTTCAACTTGCAGTCCTTCGCCAAGACCTCAGGGTCGAAGGGACTCCAGATCTACGTTCCCCTAAATACTCCCGTCACGTACGACGAGACGAAGGGGTTTTCGCGCGCTCTGGCTCGCCTGCTCGAGCAGGAGCATCCTGACTTCGTCGTCTCGGATATGAAGAAAGCGTTGCGAGTGGGCAAAATCTTTGTCGACTGGAGTCAGAACGACGAACACAAGACCACGATCAATGTCTATTCCCTGCGCGCGAAGGAGCGCCCGACGGTCTCGACTCCCGTGACATGGGAGGAAGTTGAAAAGTGTCTCAAGAAGAAAGACGCCAATCTGGTCGTCTTCGATTCCAAGCAAGTACTCGAACGGGTGGGAAAGATGGGCGACATCTTCGCTCCTGTGCTCACGCTCGAGCAGTACTTGCCCAATGTCAGCGAGTTGGGCGCTGAGCCAGACGCAAAGCCTCGCACCCGCCGCGGCAGTAGGGCGGCCGGCCGTGAGGCACCGCCCAAAACCACTCCAAGCAAGAAGAAGCCGAGTCGGACGGCGAAGTCAGAAGCAACCAGCCAAGCTGGATAACCAAGAGCAGAATCGAGACGCAACCTGCTGCATCCTGACATGCGGGACATGAAATCCATCGAACGCGAGATCGCGGCCGCCGGCCTTAGCCCGGTAAGACTGCGATCCCTTCCGGAAACAGTCGCCGAGCAGATGCGCTCCGCGATCCTCGACGGCCACCTAAAGCCGGGCGAGCGCCTTATCGAGCAAAAGCTGGCAGACCTCTTTGGCATCGGCCAGCCGACGATTCGAGAAGCGTTAAAAGAGCTGGAGTATCAGGGCTTTGTCCGTAAACTACCGAATCGGGGAACGTACGTTACCGACCTCAATCCCACCGACATGCAGAAGATGTTCGAAGTCAGGATGGGGTTAGAAACACTAGCCGTCGAGCGCGCGGCTCGCAACATGACGTCCGCAGGATTGGCTCAACTTCAGCAGCACCTGGAAGCGATGGCCGGCGCCGCTGAAATCTTCGATCGATCTGCCTTCCACCAAAGCGACGTGGCTTTCCATCGTGCCATGTGGGAGATCTCAGGTAACGAACACCTCAGCGCCGCGCTCGATCGCATCACATTTGCACTGTTTGCCTTCGTTCTGCTGAAACATCACGACGTGAAGGGCGGCTACGCCGCAGCGGTGAAGCAACATCAACAAATCCTGGATGCACTGGCCACCAACGATCCCGCCAAAGCCAGCCAAGTATTCCAAGAGGTCACAGTCGGCTACTGGCGCAAATACCGCCACCTGCAAATTGACTAGTCTGGTTTTTAGGACGTTCGTCGGCTCGGACGAGCTCTCTATTCTGCCGCTCGTCAGGCTCCAAATCTTTCCAGTCCGCGAGCCCTCGCCTTGGCAGCTTCTTCTTCACGATTCTTCGGCGGAGCCGTAGTCTCGAGTGCCCGAAGAAGACGTAATGAGATCGCGGCAACCTCGTCCACCGCTGCCTCAAACGCGTCCTCATTGGCCTTTGACGGCTTGTTAAAGCCGCTGATCTTTCTTATGAATTGCAGCGAAGCAGCGCGAACCTCATCATCGGTGACTGGCGGATCGAAATTGAAGAGAGTTTTTATATTTCTGCACACGATCGGCACCTCAAAAACCAGAGCGATTCAATGCTCTGAACACTTCGCATTCTAAAGCAACCGTGTGGAAGGGCTGGAGGGTGGCGAAGCCAGATTTTTCGAGGTCGCTTTTGCTGAGGGCTAGTTGCTTCTCTTCATGGCAATTGAATCTCGCATTTCGCAGTCCGAGCTGAGTTCACCCTGGTACAGGGTCCACACAACGGTTTCGCTCAACCAGGAAAAATGTACGAGAGACCCACGCAGGCGCATCTCTCCAGGACGCTCTACCGTCAACCTACCCTCATATTCCTTGCCATTTTCCGCGTCGTAGAGCCTGCCCGCCCACATGGATCGCTGTTCGTTCCACTGGAGATTCTTGAACACCAGGCTGCCGCAAACCGGCCGGTTGCGCGCCTCCGGATCGGGATTGTATCCGTCGCGCCAAGGCATGCCATTCGCGTCCCGATTCTGCTTCAGCCCGACGACCCGTCCGCAGAGGGCGCCGCCGCAATCATAGATTTCCACTACACCTTGTTTGCTCGACGTAAGCCACTTGCCGAGAAAGGGCCCGAGGCGCATGCTCTCATCCTGGCCCTGAAGACCAGGCGAGACCAATAACAGCATCCCAACAAACGCGAGCGTTCGATTCAATAACCTGCGCATCGACAATGGCATAGTGGAAGTAGAGGCAATTCAAGCCAATAAACAGTGCGTCGGGAGGGGACCGGCGGCACCTATTTTGCCTGTAAGAGATCGATTTTCCATGGGTCGCGGAGGGACTCAAACGGCTATTTGCCGTGTCATAAATCTTAAGTAACTTGAAAAAATTAGCCGGGCGGGCAAGCCGAAGTTAGCCCTAAACTGCTTTTTCCGAACAGGCTACTTCTCTACGCGGACGAACTGATTGGTGGTTGCATCCACCACCACATCGAGGTCCGGTTCGTTGGTGCTTTTTCCGTAGACGACGTGCCATACCAGCATGGACCTCCGTCCCTCCCAACTCAGCCGGTAGTTCACCGGGAGGTCTGGATCTTTCTTTAGCAGTGCAACACCCCCATGCTTCTGGGCGGTTTCGAGTGCCTGGTCCGTGTCGAACTTCAGGTACACGAGTTGGAATGGCTGAGTAGACTTATTGGTCGCGCTCCAACTATCTTCAGTCCCGGGAGTGATGCCCGGACTCGGCGCATCCGGGCCGGTCAGGCCCGACCACATGTAGGTCTTCATAGACTGGCGACTCGACGAGGCAAAGGTTCCCCGCCAAATAGCCGATTTTCCATCATGTCCAAGCGGCGCTTCAGGATTCCCGCCGGCATGCTTGTAGTTCTGAGACTCCAGGCTGACTGGCTCCGTGTCTCCGGCCCAGCCACGTGAGGTCGTATAGAGCCTCTGGAAGGCTATGCGACCACTCCCGACATCGCTCTGCTTCGGAGGCTCAGGTTTCGCCGGAGCCGACGCCGTCTCGCGGCTAGAGGGAGATGAAGAGCACGCAAGCATCGCGCAAGCCGCGCAAAGCGTCAAAACCGTCTTCCAAATCGTCGTCATTGGAGCTAATAATACCTTCAACTTTTCGTCAGATACCCGGATGCTGCGGTCGGGAATCAAGCTCACCACCTGCGACCAGAAGGGCGTTCCTCTGCGCGGCTTTCCGCTTAAAGAAAGTTCGACCCTTTCCCTGTCCGCCTCATCGATTGGAGAAAGATTCCGCAACTGATTGCAGTCGGCCCGGTTTATATACATTGAAGACTTAATCCAACTGGAGTAAGGGACTTGCATCCGACCACCAAGCAGATTCGTGACGCAGTTGCCAACTCAACCGACGGTCTATCTGAGCATCAACTTCGCCTGCATCCTGAGGGCAAATGGGATTCTGCGGGGATCCTGGAGCATCTCGCGCTCACCTTCGGCACGACCGCACGCCTGTTCGAGAAGCTTTTGCGAGAAGGCCGCCCGCTGGCAACTTCGCCGACACTAAAGCATCGCGCCGCACAACTCTGCGTGCTGACGTTCAGCTATATCCCGAGTGGAAGAAAGAGTCCGAAGCGAGTTGAACCCACAGGAATCAGCGGCCGCGAAGCGACAGAGCTGATCTTCGCTAATCTGGAGAAGATGGACTTGGCATTCGCAGAATGCGAGCGGAGATTTGGAGAGAAGGTGAAGATTGCCGACCATCCTGTTTTGGGACCGATCCGTCTGAGCGGATGGCGCAAATTCCATCTCCTCCACACCCGCCACCACATGAAGCAGGTCGACGAACTCACGGCCACGTATGCAGCCCTCAACCGCGACATCGCCGCCGCGAGCTAGGACCCACCGGAGGCGCGTGGTGTTGATGGGTTCATTCTGGCGCACCTCTCTGTTTGTGGCCGTCGCCGCTGATTTGCCCCAGCGTCCCAACCTGAAATGGGAACACGCGAGTGAATTCTACTTGCCGTGTTCCAGGTATTTCGCCATAGGTTCCCAATAATGACTCTTCCAGCCTATTGCCAGATGAGCTGCGCTACCTTGCGGGAAACCAGTGTGGTCGAAGACGAGCCGGGTTCCGGAGCCGGAATCATGCAGCTCGAACTTGGCAATGGAATACACACCCGGCGCCCAACCGTCGTCGCGCCAGGCCTGGACGATGCGCTGATTCGGCACCAGCTCGATGTGTCTTCCCGTAATGTGGCCTGCGAATAGAGAGAACGCGCCCCCTACCTGACCACTGATGTGCGCCGTCGCGCCAGGCATGCTGAACTCGGTGATCTTGCTGAATTGCCCAGGATCGGTCAGCGCCTTGTATACGCGATCAGGAGCCGCTTTGAATACCACTTCCTGATGAATAGCTTCACTGTGGTTGGAGATCTCCTCGCTCTCCGCAGCTAAGGCCGAGACGGGCGAGATGAGAAACGGCAGGCCCGAAAGACCAAGCAGCGAACAAACCGACGCCATCCGCAAGGAAAATTCCCGACGATTCGAGAATGCAGACATCATGAATCCTCCTCACATGCCGAGCGCTCCGATTTCAATATCAATAGCGCTGGCAATATTTAACAAGATTGTTTAATATTAAATTCCTATACGGGAAGCGGATGCATGTTGTCAACCACGAAAACAAAACCATCTTTGTCCGACGCCAGGCTCGACGCGGTATTCCGTGCGCTGGGCGACCGCACGCGGCGGGCATTACTGGCCAGGCTGTCCCATGGTCCCGCGATGGTCACCGAACTGGCGGAGCCGTTTCGCATGTCGCTGCCCGCAGTATCGCGACATATCCGGGTGCTGGAAAAAGCTCGCCTGGTTGCGAGAAGCGTCGATGGCAGGGTGCACCGCTGCTCATTCCGGGCGGAGCCGCTCCAGGGAGTACAGCAGTGGCTCAATCACTACCGCCACTTCTGGGAGGGAACACTCGACTCCCTCGCCTCGTACGCCGAGCACAGCAAACACGAATAAGAGCGCGAAGGGAGACGCCATTGCCTGAACAGACAGCAAGCCAGCGGGAGACCTTGAGGCTTGAAGTACGCAAGACGATCGCCGCAACGCCAGAGTGGCTCTTCGCTGCCTGGACTCAGCCGGAGCGCCTCAAGCAATGGTGGGGTCCCGAAGGCGTTACCTGCATCGATGCGGTTGTGGACTTGCGCGTCGGAGGCAAATACCGAATTGGGAATCGCCTGCCTGACGGGAAAGTGCTTTGGATTATCGGCGAGTACCGCGTCGTGCAGCCGCCAATGAAACTCGCCTACACGTGGCAAATCGAATCCGAAACCCATGCCTCGGAAATCGTTACAGTGAGCTTCGAGCCCCGCGAGAACGGAACCGAAGTCGCTGTGATCCACGAGCGCATCCCCGATGTCGCTATTCGAGACCAACATCAATACGGGTGGCAAGGCTGCCTCTCCGGCCTGGCGGAGTACGCTGCGCTCAGTTAACCGGAGCCCCTAGCATATGGAGATCGGCGGCAGCGCACACGAGCGCCGAAGGCGCGCCAATCTGGTAGTCGGTTTTTGCATTTGATGTTGCCTTAACCGATTGCCGATTACCGATTGCCGGTTTTTCGAGCCTACCCTGACTTTTAGCTTGAGCGCAAAAGCGCGAAACCCCTGGTTGGCTGCTTCCCCTGTTCCCTGTCCCCTGTAACCTGTCCCCTGTAACCTGTCCCCTAGTCTTTGTATGGTTGTCTGAACGGACCAGAACGGGAAGGGGGACGCCGGGAGACCCGCCACGCTCTCTACCGGTTCCTTAACGGGAAGAAGACAAGGGTGAGGTACTCGGCCAACATCAACGACAAGATCCTGCTTGTGTTACCATCGTCGGCTCAGATTCGCAATCCAGAGCTATGACCCCTAAGATGCGTCCCAAAACGGTTGACGAATACATCAGTGTAGCTCCCAGAGAAACGCAGAAAAAGCTGCGGGAGATGCGCGATTGCATCCGCAACGCAGCTCCCGGCTCAACCGAGGGATTGAAATGGGGCATGCCGGCATATTCCCATAAGAGGATTCTCCTCACCTTCGCCGCCCACAAGAATCACATAGGCTTTCATCCGACTCCATCGGCGGTAAAGGCTTTCGCGAAGGAGCTCTCGGAATTTGTAACATCCGACAATTCTGTTCAGTTTCCACTGCAAAAGCCGTTGCCGTTAGATCTGATCCGCAGGATGACCGAGTTTCGCGTTCGGGAGAGCGTCGAGGAAGATAAGAAGTGGCGAACCTGACGATTCCAAACCTTTTCCAGGATATGAATGCATTGCTCCCCGGCTCATGTTCGTAAACAAGGACTGCGGTAGTCTTGCGGGTCTGTCGTGCTTTATGGGAAACCACCACACAAGTACTTAACTCGAATTGTGCCGCGCGGCCTGATCCGTAGTGTCCTATCGTGGTTGCTTGGAATCGCGACATCACTGCCGGCGGTTGGGTATCATGAGGTGCCCATGGTCACGAGATCTGGGCTCAGAACGTGGATCGCGCGGTGAGAAACCGCCCCGCGCCGACGCGGAAACCCGGAGGAGGAACTACGATGAACATCCTGTTGTGGGTCCTGCAGGTACTCGCCGCGCTCCTCTACGGCGCGTCGGGCGTCATGAAGGTCTTCATGTTCGACAACATAAGCAAGGATGTCCCGTCCTTTGGCGCGTTGCCGCGGGAAGCCTGGACGGCCCTCGGCATCCTCGAACTCGTCTGCACGGTCGGGCTGATCGTCCCCGCCGCCTTCCACTGGCACCCGGCGCTCACGGTGGTGGCCGCCACGGTCCTAGCGATCGAGAGCCTCGTGTTCGTCGGGGTGCACGCCAAGTACCGCGAGATCACGACCATCATCATGAGCGGCGTGCTGGGTCTTCTCATGGCGTTCATCGCGTACGAGCGGATGGTCCTGAAACCGATCCTCTGAACGGCGGCCGACCCCTGCAGCCCCCCCGTGACGCCCGTGTTGCATCTTCTCTCAAAAGAGTGCACTCCGCAGCCTTGGAGCCGGGCTTGCGCAGCTCCTGCGCAGCATCAAAGTGGCAATAACACTACTGAAAACTAAATAAGTGCATAGTGCCTAGTGTCGGGTTGTTATGGTCACTGATTCTCACGTCCTCTGGGACGGACTTACTCCTTCATACAGTTTACAAACACAACTCGCCCCACATCTTTCTTTGATTGACTACAAGCAAGCCCCTTCACGCTTACTTCAAGTGTATGACTTATAAGCTGTTTCTCTTGCTTAACGACTGCGCTACTCAGTTCGCGGGTTTTCGCATCACGTCATAACTTCATTACATCTCATGGCTGGCGGACGAGACCGAACGGTTGCGAGCATTCTCCTCATTCCGCCTACTCATCCCGTGTTGAGAACTTAGACGAGTTGGTGCGAAATCGTCTTTCCTCGCGCAGAGGAGTAAACACATTTCGTTGTTGTAACCGGTGGGATCGTGCACGCGGAGTTGCATTAGAGGGGTCTTCGCGTGCACACCTAACCTGCGACTAACCAAGCTGAAGAGATATCAAGACAAAACTCTTCGCAACTATCCGGCCACTGGGAACCCACAGAGAAGTAAAAGACCTCGCACGCAGTCTAAGGCCCCGATTGTTTATCACAAAACAAGTTTAAACAAATACGAACTTCACAAGGAGCAAGAATGAGAAAGCGACTTAGTCTAACGTTATTCACAATGGCTTTCGCGAGTTGTTTTGCTGTTGCCGCGCAGGCCCAACATTTTTCTTTCACCACCGGTAGCCCCGACGCCAAATTGGGCGCGCTCTCCCGGACTGCTGGTTCCCAGGGACTTGAAACCGAAACAGCCGATGATTTCGTGCTGACTCAGCCTACAGTTGTAAGCGGAGCCACGGTTCACGGGCTGATCACAGGGGGCGGTGCCTCTAACGTCACCAGAGTCGAGGTGGAGATTTACCACATTTTTTCCGCGGACTCCGACGCGAATCGTACACCCAGCGTACCGACGCGAGCCAACTCTCCTTCCGATCACGAAATCGACAGCGCAACTCGCGATTCCAACGGCGGTACTCTGAGTTTTGTCGCGAATGGGATCGGAGATTTTCAAGTCCAAAATACTGTAGTCAACAGTATCAACAAGTTTCCCCAGCAGCTTACGCATGGTGAAGGGACGGCGCAGGGCCAGCAGGTGGAAATCGATATCACCTTCAGTACCCCGCTGTTCCTCCCAGCAGGCCACTACTTCTTCCGACCCGAGGTTGAAGTAAGCGGCGGCAATTTCTTATTCCTCTCTGCACCCAGGCCGACCACTGCCGGAACTCCCTTTCCTCCCGGGATAACCGACTTGCAAGCGTGGATTCGCAATGCCAACCTCTCACCCGACTGGCTGCGTATTGGCGGAGACATTGTGGGCGCCGGAACCTTCAACATGACATTTTCCCTTGACGGGAATGCTGTTACCGGCATTGGTACGCCCGGACAGCCAAACTGTCACGGAAAGACCGTTTCTGCAATGGCGGATCAGTTTGGCGGCATGGAAGCCTCCGCTTCAACGCTTGGCTACTCCAGCACGGCCGCCCTGCAGGACGGCATAAGAGTGTTTTGCGAACAATAACGTCGCACTAGACCAACAGGGGACAGCCCTGAACTGAGCGATTCTAAGCAAATTACACAGTTCAGGAGCCTGTCGGAGATAGATTTTTGCGAACGAAGAATCAACAACTTACAAATAATCGAGTCTCTGTAAGTTATTGATTCCTGGTTCGGGAATCGTTCTCTCCGACAGGCTCTCAGGCCGTTCCCTTTTTTTCTAAGACTGTCATTCTGAGGCCCTCTGTTGGCCGAAGAATCTCCCGCGATGTCTCGGACTGAATTGCAGCTTACTGGCACTTCGGCCAACACCGCGTACAATGTCGAGCCGTGAAGGACCACTGCTACTCCGTCTACATCATGTGCAGCCGGACACACGTGCTCTACATTGGCATTACGAGCGACTTACAGCATCGTGTTTGGCAGCACAAGAATGGACGTTCGAGGGCTTTACCAAGAAATACAACTGCCACTACCTCGTGTATTTCGAGCGCTACGACAATGTCTACCAAGCGATCGGCCGGGAAAAGGAATTAAAGGGTTGGAAGCGAGCGAAGAAGATCGCGTTGATTGAATCGGCGAATCCACGCTGGCATGATCTGAGTGAACATTGGGGCCGGCAGATCCTATTTCCGCGACAGTCGAAGGCGGAGGCTGACGCCACTGTGGCGTCACGAATAAAACTGAAAATTCCGGGTTCCTCGTGAAAGTGCCCTACTGGCAGCAATCAAGTCCTACGCACCGCGGGAGATTCTTCGGCCAACGGAGGGCCTCAGAATGACAGTCTTTAAAAAATCGTGCACCAAAACACTCCTACACTCCGCATTGTTCGCAACAAGGAAAACCAGGGACAGCTGTCCCCAGGTTCCAGGACACTACCCAGGGCTGGCAGCTTTGAGCGCAACATCAGTTGGGATGGATAGTTGGACCTCAGTACCTAAAACTGGACTACTCAGGATTTTGACCAGCCCGCCGATTCTCGTCGCACGTTCCCGCATGCCTGCCAGGCCCCAGTGTCCGCCACGCCCTTTCTCGAGCACCTGAGGATCGATTCCACGTCCGTTGTCCCGAATCCGCACGCACAAGTTACTGTCGGAGTATTCAAGTTCTAACTCGACGCGTTTTGCCCCGGAATGACGAAGCGCATTGAGCACGGCCTCTCTGCCAATTTGGTAAATCTCATTTTGAATCTGGCATGGCAACTGCGTCTGCCGGCCGGTGACTACGACGCGGAAGTCAATGTTGGACTGGACCTCGAGTTCCTGCTGAATACGAGACAAAGCAACAACCAGGTCTGAGGTTTGAGAGCCGGACGAGCGGAGGCCCTGAATCGCGTTCCGGCCCTCCTCGATCCCTTGCCTCATGATCTCAAGAGTTCGATCTATCTGCGGTTTGGCGGGCGAGTCTTGAGCTACACCGTCCTGCGCCACACCCAGATGCAGCAAGGCGCTCTGGAAAGTTTGCAGAAGAGTGTCATGGAGTTCTTGCGCGATCCGGGTTCGTTCTTCAAGCCGCACATTTTCTTGCCGGATCCGTTCTTCCTCCTGCTTACGCGATTCAATTTCCGTCGCGCTCACGTACCATCTTCTGACTCGGCCTTCCTCTACCAAGGGGTTGTACCGCCCCAGGAACCAGCGATGGATGCCGTCTTTTCCAAGAAATCTTGCATCGAGTTCAAACGGCTCACTCCCGGCAAACCCATGCTTGCGTGCCGCTCGCACCCTCTCCAAATCGTCGGGATGAATTACCCTCCCGATCACGTCCAGGGACCGAAACTCCTCAAGTGTCAGACCTGTGTATTCGCGGGCGAAACGATTTGCGTGAATCACCTTGCTGTCCGAGTCGAACACCACAATTAACTGGGGAACAAAATCAACGAGCTGCTGAAGCTCCTGCTCCGCACGCTTACGCTCGGTGACATCGATCACGGTACCTACGAACTCGTCGAGATCGCCGGATTGGTTGAGGACCGCATGGCCCAGGACGTGAATGTCCCTGATCCCTTTGTTGGGATGGACGATTCGGTACCCAAATTCGAAATCCGCTTTGTCGCGGATGGCTCTCTCCCACCGTTCCCTGCTCGCGGCCTGATCGTCCGGATGAATTCGATGAAAGAATTCTTCAAATAACGGTGGCGGCCCAGCGGGGTCGAACCCCAACACGCGGTAGCACTCCTCCGACCAGTACCTGCTATCAGCGAAAGGTTTCGAGGCCCAACTGCCGGTTTGGCTTAGCCTCTGTGCTTCTGCCAGATATGCTTCGCTTTCACGTAAAGCCTGTTCAGCCCGTTTGCGCTCAGTGATGTCACGATAGATTACGTACTCGGAAATCTGGCTTCCCGCAATCGACACACGTACACCGACAATCGAGACCGGAACGCGGGTGCCATCCTTGCGCTTCCGCGTCGTTTCGACGTTCAGGATCTCTCCTCGAGTACCACGGCGGGTGCACTCTTCCGCCTCAGCCCAAAGTTCTTCTGGAACGACTAGCTCATTGATCGGACGCCCCAACGCTTCCTCTTCGGCATAACCGAAAATCCTGGTGAATTCCGGATTGACCCGCAAAATGCGGTCATCGGTGTCGAGCAAAACGATGGCTTCTGGCACTGTCGCAAACAGTTCGTCGAGGAGGGCTTTTTGTCGAAGCTGATCGTCAGGCTGCGCAGATAAACGAACGGCCTGGCTTTCGCGACCCATCGGCATACCCCCGAATCGCTGTGATTGTAACGCCGCTCACTCGATTACGAGCAACGAACCATAATTCCCTCACCTCATTCCATGTGTGCGGTAGTACCACTCTCTGGTTAGACGCACTGGCGCGTCCGGTTCTTGCTGCTTCTCTTGGCCTTCCCCGCCTCCTCTCGATAGTAGGTCACAATTCCCGGTTCCCAGAGGTGGGCCCGCCATGCTTCTGAGACCACTATTTAGCCCTCCTACTACTGAGCTGATCGAAGCGCAAGAGGAAATTGTCCGCTCGCGCTCAAGCGGATGATCCTTGTGTCACCCTAATTTTCGTGGTACCACGGTAGTGGTGGGTCGTCAAACAAATTCGTTGTCCGTTTTGGGAATCTGGCCATGAAGCCGGCAGGCACCTGCACGATTCCCTGCAATTTCCCTGCTCATTCCCTGGTGGATTGCGAATCCCCTGTGTTTATGCGGGTCCCGCTCCAAAAAATATTTTTCGCGGGAAAAATTCCCTGCTCTTTTCCCTGCCACGGGAAAATCGGCATGCGTCGGCAACCAGGGGAAGGTCGGCTTTTATGACTATTGCTTCTGCCCCGCAACCGCAATCACCACGTCATGCAGATATCGCGTGAAGGTGTTCAGGCCGTCGACACTCGTGCGCTCATCGTTGCCGTGGACGCGGTGGGCATCGTCGTCCGTTTTCGGCGTGCTGATTCCATACGCCTGCACCCCTTTGGCGCGAAGCTGCGCTGAGTCCGTTGCCCCGGTGAGCATGTCGGGCATGGTGATCGCATTCGGGAACATCTTTTTCGCAGTGGCTTCCATGGCGCGATAGAGATCGGTATCGAGCCGCGATGGAGGAGACGCCGGACGGTCGTTGCCCGAGGTTCTCTTGATATCGATCGCGGGATCGTTCACCAGCTTCTTCATCTGCTCCATCAGCGCAGGAATGTTTTCATCGGGCAAGGCGCGGATGTCGAGTGTGGCTTCGGCGTCGCCGGGAATCACGTTGGTGCGAAAGCCGCCTTTGATGATGGTGGGCACAATCGAAGTGCGAAGCTTCGAGTACTCCATCCAATACTTCTGCTGCAGCGCGGTCTGGGTTTCGGGGGCATTCAGGTTCTGCAGCAGAGACTTCAATTCCGGATCGGCGATCTGCGCGAGCTTCTGAAAATAGACGCGCGTTGTGCCGTTCAGGCGCATGGGTGTTTGCCAGTTGCCTAGTTTGGCCACGGCCTCGGAGATATGCACAACCGGATTATCAGGACGCGGTATCGATCCGTGTCCGCTGGTTCCGCGCGCGGTTACGATTATGCCGCGAGGGACTTTTTCCGTCGTAGCGATTGAGACATAGTTGACTGCGCCATCCTTGATGTGGATCGATCCGCCTTCATTGAGAACGTATTCGCAATCGATCTTGTCCCAGTGGTTCTCGATCATGTATTCGATGCCATACTTCGGCGTGCCCTCTTCGCCTGCCTCGGCGAGAAAGATGATGTCGCGATCGAGCGGAACTTTCTCCCGGTGCAACTGGAGAAACGCAGCCAGGTTGGCGGCCACCATGCCTTTGTCGTCGCTGGCACCGCGTCCGTAGAGATACCCGTCTTTGATCACGCCGGCAAAAGGATCGACGGTCCACTTCTCGCGCTCCACTCCGACGACGTCGAGATGCGCCATCAGCATCAGGGGGCGAGCTTTTCCTGATCCCTTCAGGCGAGCGACGATATTGCCGCGACCGGGAGCGGACTCGAAAATCTCGGAGGAAATGCCTTCCTTATCCAAAACGCTCTTGATGTACTGCGCTGCCTGTGTCTCGTTCCCGGGAGGATTGCTGGTGTTGACCCTGACGAGCTGAATCAGGAAATCGACTGCTTCGCTGCCGGCAGACGTCGCGGGCTGGCTTTGCGTACATGACGCCGTACTGCAAAGCGCAATAGCGCCAATCAGAGAGAACAGTTTTGCATTCGTCGGTTTCATGCGGCTAACAAATGTAGCAGAGCGGCTGTGCCGATCTCGCCTCAGGCGGTACTAGAATGGCGTTAATCAGGATTTCCGACCAAGAATGAAACAAAAGCGAAGGATCGTTGCGATTGTTCTGCTGGTACTGCTGGGTGCCACAATTTATGGACTGGTGCGCACTGGATCGCAGAGCCCCTTTAGTTCCGGAAATGGAACAACGGGGGAAGGCACGACTGGACCGGCCGGGCTGGTGGACCAGACGCCGTTGCTTACTGCGCAGCGATTGGCGCGGATGCCGATTAGCACGGAGGAGTTCCCTTTCGCGCAGGAAGCGCTGCGGCTTGGGGACCTTGAAATGGATCTGGCGTTTGCGGCGGCGGTGATCGACACGACAGAGCATCCGCCGGTGTTGAGCGCCGCGGCGAAGGAGATTCAGGCGCGGTTGCAGACGAGGGAGGACGCCCTCGCGGCGCAACAGGCTGAGCTCGCGCAGTTGACGGCCGCGGACGCGAAGGCCAGCGGGTCGCGGAAAGATGCGCTGGACGATCAGCTCGATGTGGCCAAGGCGCGGCTGGAACTGGCTCAGGACGAAGTGGATGATGCGAAGCAGGACATGATCCGTGCCGGGGGCGATCCGCAGGGACGCATCCAGGCGCTGGTGCAGGAACACCAGGCGGCTTCGCAAGCCTCAGACACAACCAAGGTGGCAGTTAGTGCACCGACTGCAGCGCGTGGGCTCGTCAATCGGCTCCAGCAATGGTCGGCACTACATGAGAAACAGTCGCAGTTGTCGCAGGCAAAGCAGGATGCGGCGTCGATAGCAACCACGCTGGCCATGAAGCACAATTCTCTCGAGCAGCAAATCGGGGCGCAAAAAGAAAAATCACCGGGCACGGTTGCGACGAATAGTGCGTCGACGGCGATCCCCGGCGGACAGTCTGGCGGCCCCACTCGCCAAGAATCGGCGGCGATGGTGAACACGGCGAAACTCCGGGCCGCCGATCAAAAGATGCTGGCCAATTTTGACAAGCGAATCGACAACGAAAAGCAACTGGCCAATGTGTACGGCAAGTGGATCGACGTTGTCGCGGGGCAAAAGCGCTCGGTAGTGAACCGCGCGCTGTACGGCGTGCTGATCATTCTGATGATCGCGATCATAGGGCTCTTCGTCGATGGCTGGATTGAGCGCCTGCTGGGGAAGATGCCGATGGACCGTCGCCGCGTGGCGACGCTGCGCGCGGTTACGCGTGTTACTCTGCAGATTGTCGCCGTGCTCCTGATCCTGCTGGTGATATTCGGTCCGCCGAACCAGCTCGGAACTATTTTGGGACTCGCGGGCGCCGGCCTGACGGTCGCCCTGAAGGATTTCATCGTCGGGTTCTTTGGCTGGTTTGTCTTGATGGGAAAGGACGGAATCCGCCTCGGCGACTGGGTGGAAATTAACGGCGTCACTGGGGAAGTCGTGCAGCTCGGAATGTTTCATACCGTGCTGCTCGAGACCGGCAACTGGACAGACTCGGGCCATCCCACCGGACGCCGTGTGACCTTTACAAATAGTTTTGCCATCGAAGGTCACTACTTCAATTTTTCCACTTCGGGACAGTGGCTGTGGGATGAGTTACAGATCGTTTTGCCGGCCGGAAATAATCCATATCCGATCGTCGATGCCATCAAGAAAAAGGTTGTGGAAATGACGTCGGAAAGCGCTCGACAGGCCGAGCAGGAATGGCGGGGCGCGGCAAAATCGCGCGACATGAACGCCCTCTCGGCGGCGCCCGCGATCACCGTAAAACCTGTGATTGGCGGCACGCAAATTTCTGTGCGCTACATCACGCGCGCCCACGAGCGTTCGCAGTTGCGTGCCCAGCTAAATCATGCCGCTGTCGATCTGCTGGGGGAGGGACTTGCGACGCGCAGCGCTTCCCTTTCGCCACAGTCCGCGTCTACGCCAAGCTGAACATGAATTCAGGCAGGTCCTTTTTTGTCCTGCTGCCAATTTCTGCGAATCCCGGCGATGAACGTTCCGCGGTTCTTTTCCATCTTCTGAATCATGGCTCGGGAGGCATCCGTCTCTTCGTAGCGCGCACTCCACGACGCCAGTTCCAACAGAACCGGACCTAAATCGATGCCCTTCTGCGTGAGTTTGTAAATCAGCTTGCGGCGATCGCCGGGATCGCGCGAAGTAGAGATGATTCCGCTGCCTTCGAGCTTCCGAAGGCGGTCCGCCAGGATGTTCGTGGCGATGCCTTCTTCTGAGTTCAGGAATTCCCGGTAGGTGCGGAACCCGCGCATCATCATGTCGCGAATGATCAATAGAGACCAGCGGTCCCCGATCATCTCCAGCGAGATGTTTACGGGACAGCCCGATCGCCTGCAGGGATCTGGTGATTTGCGTGGCACCTTACTAAACTAAAAATACTGTAACGAATATGACTTGCATTTCACAAGTTATCTTTCATAGACTGCTTGCATTACGCAAGTGATCGCGCTTCGGTCCGCAGCGGTCCGGCAGCGCTCGCGCTTAAAGGAAACAGCCACAACTCATCCCGCAAGGAGGGACCATGAATTTCTACGGACCTAAGCAGTTGGTGGACAGCATGCGCACAGTGCGCAAGAACACAATTCAGATTGCGGAAGACATCGCAGAGAAAGACTACGGCTATCGTCCTACGCCCGAGAGCCGCTCGGCGGCGGAGACGCTTGTACACATCGCGCGGCTGGCACAATTCGATCGTGTGGTGCACGAACAGGAACATCTCTCGTCGCTCGAAGGCTTCGACTTTGGGGCGCTCCTCGGGAAGTCGGAAGTCGAGGAGAAGCGTCCGCGATCAAAGCGCGAGATCGTCGAACTGCTGCGCACTGAAGGAGAGCGCTGGTGCGAGTGGGTGGGGAGCCTTCCCGAATCGATACTCGCCGAGCAAGTGCGCATGCCCGGCGGCGTGTTCAAAACCCGTTTTGAAATGTTGCTCGGAACCAAAGAGCACGAAATGCAGCACCGGGGGCAATTGACGGTGATCGAGCGCTTACTTGGTGTCGTGCCTCACCTCACACGAAACCGGCAGCAGGCGCGCGAAGCCGCTGCCAAGGTTGCCAGTTAACAGCTCACCCGACCGATCCCGCCTGCGCGGGATCGGTCGGGAATCAGTCGCCGCTCACACTCCCGGCGTTCGACTCATCTTTCCCACCAGTACAACGTCCGGATCGTTGACCGTCATCGTCCTCACTCCTGCATCTTGGGTAAAACGAATGCGAACCGCTGGTGCGCCGCTGGGGTGGAACACCTGCTCTCCCAGATGAAACAGGCCACGACCCATAGTCCCTTGGCGCGTCCAGGTGAGTTTTCCCTTTTCTACCGTCACATCGACTTGCTGCGTAGGGCTTGGACCAAAGATGTAAGTTCCCAGAATGGCAGCACGCTCTTGGTCCCCGAGCGGCGCTTCGGCGGGCGCATCAGCGTCTCCAAGTGACTGGAGAAACTCAAAAACCGGGCGCGAGGCATCGCCTCCGGCTTTGGCGTGGGCGAGCAGGCTGATGCTGTGTGGACCGCGAGTCCGCTGAATGCCCGGCTGGGCCGTGATGAACGCCTTCACTACATCCACTTGTCCGAGCATGGTTGCGGAAAAGATGGAAGGATGCGCTCCGTTCGCCAGCAGAAATTCGGCTATCGCACGATTCCCCATGTGCGATGCGGCGCCGAGCGCAGTCTCCCAGTCACCGAATCCCCAATCCCAACTCGCTTTCGCCAGTGACGGATGCGCCGCCACCAACTCTTTAACCCGCGCCAGGTTGAAGTGGGAAACCAGCACTGTCTCCCGTGCCAGCTCGGGTGGTTCTGCTGGATAGAGCTCTCCTGGCGCAGCTACGCCTGACGAACTCTTGGCGCCTTGTCCCGAATCAGATTTCGCTGGCGCCGACCGGGAATGCAGGCCGATGGCCATGGCTGGGACGGTTAACGAACTGACGGCCAGGAAGCGCCTTCGTGACACGCTTTCAGACATTTTGCTCCTCCGCTCTTGCTTCAGCAGATTTCGCCAGAATGCCGGGAATTCGCAAGTGAGTTCTGCGCAGAGCGTGCCAGAACAATGTGAGGAGGAAAATCTTTCCCCTTCAGAGACTTGCGCGCGGACGTGAGGCGAAGGGCACGAACGTTGTGCGAATTTTTGGAGAGAACTGGCTGGCCACCGTCTGCGCCACCTGTGATTCGAGCGTCAACGGGTTATCCAAAGTGCGGTCGATGCGTGTGACCCAGACATGGGTTTGTTCAGGGAGATGAATTAGGTGAGCGAGAATGCGGGTTTGATCCCCACTGCGCTGCACCTGTCCCAGAATGACATAGGACGCCCCCAGAGAGGAAGCTACAGCATTGAGATCACGGTGCTCGCGCGCGACTCGCAGTTCGCGGGCGTTACCGATCACGCGATACTGCCCGTCTCCTTTGGCGGTCAACTCGGCGACAAGCATGTCGGTAACGGCGTCGCTGAGCCTTGTCATGTCAGGATCGCCGGTCTCGTTATCGAAGCGCAATACGGCAACGATTGGAGTCTTTTCCACTAAGGACCGGCTCTTCACCCAGTAGCCGGCAGCAAACAACGAGGCTAGTAGGAGACAAAGGGCGAGGACGCTTGCCACTGTCCTGACTCGCGATCTCGCATCGGGATTGCCGAGGTGTGTCGGCAGCAGATCACTATTGCTGGTTGGAGTGACTGGGGCAACGAACTGGTATCCGCGTTTCGGAATTGTGCGGATGAAACGCGGCTCAGGAGGATTGTCCTTGAGAGCAGCCCGAATTTGTGCAATACAGAAATTTAAACCGCGCTCGAAATCAACGAATGTGTCCTCACGCCACACTGCCTGGCGCAATTCTTCCCTCGACACAACCTCTCCTGCGCGTTCGAGCAAACAAACAAGCACTTGAGCAGGTTGCGACTGCAAACGGACCAGCACCCCATCTCTGCGCAACTCTCGCGCGCTTCGATTGAACTCAAATATGCCGAAACGAAATCGCTCTGCAGTCATAGAATAATGACGATTCTCGCACAGAAAAGTCTTAGGAAACACGGCGCCAAGACAAGAGCCAGAACGCCTCCGTCCGCTCCTTTCACCTCCAGAACTGGAACGAGAAGCTGCTCGATAAAAGCCCGACGCCCCAGGCGGCTCGGAAATCGAAATTTGTGAGAGCTAAAAAGAAGCTACGTCTTGTCTCGTACGAAGGATCGATAATGAGTTTGAGAAATAGCGCGTGCGCAAAGCTCTAAAACTCATTCCCGGCCTCCGGGAGCAGGGAGCAGAGACGTGACGGCAACTTTGAGCAAGCAGGCTGAGCTTATTTTCCTCAGTGTATTGACCCTGCTCGGTCTGTATTTGTCCTACTTGCTGGTGCGGCCATACGCTGCACCAATTCTGTTCGCTCTAGTTCTTGCGATTATCTTTTATCCGCTGTACGAGAAATTGCGCCGCCTTGTGCGAAATCCATCGGCGCGCGCCTTACTCACCACACTCATTACCCTGATTGCTACCGTACTTCCGCTCGTTCTTCTGGCGATCGCCCTGAGCCGCGAACTCACCGATCTGTACCAAACGCTTACAGTGAAGAGCGCGGCTGGAGGCGGCATCGCACAACTCCTTCTGCATTACGGACAAGTGGCAACTGAGTGGATTCGCCAACGTATTGGACTCCCACCAATCGACATTCGAGGTGTAACTCTGCGGTATGTGGGGCAAGCTAGTGCGGCGATCGTTCAGTTCGGGGCGGGGGCAATTGCGAATTTCTTTAAGTTGCTGGTCGATGCGGCGATCGCTTTTCTGCTCCTCTTTTTTCTCTTTCGCGATGGCAGATCCGGACTCAAGCGAGTTACTTCTAATTTGCCCATGAGCGACGAACGGGCGTCGGAACTATTCCGTCGAATCGGCTCCACTGTAACGGCGACTTTCTATGGCGGGCTCGCGGTGGCCGCGATCCAAGGGACCCTTGCTGGCCTCGCGTTCTATGTTCTCGGATTACAGTCCGCGGTATTGTGGGGCTTTGTCACGGCCATCGCTTCTCTCTTGCCGGTGGTTGGATCGGCAACCGTGTGGGTGCCAATGTCAGTCGTGTTGCTCGCCAGCGGGCATTGGCTGAAGGCGGTTGTGCTTTTGGGCTGGGGATTTGGCGTCGTGGGACTCGTGGACAATTTAGTTCGTCCGCTAATCGTACGGGCGGGCACCCAGCTTCACATGGTTTTTATCTTTCTTTCTCTTCTCGGCGGACTGAGCGCTTTCGGAATGCTGGGACTTTTCTTGGGTCCGGTGATCCTCTCAGTCACAGGAGCGGTAATTGGGATGTTGCGCGATGAAGTCGCGCGGAGGAATGCCTAAGAGCAAGTGACGCGCGTGCAATCTTCTTGATTGCAGGCAAGTTCGACATGGATCAGCAATTCGGGGCGGCCATCGGTCTTTCGTTGTTTTCTCTGAATGCTGCTACTATTCGTCGGCGACAAACATCAAATCCGCGGGACTAAAATGCACTGAGGATCGCTTAAGAAAGGCAGCAGGAAATTCTCGATGGAGTTTGGACCTGACAAGGCATTTGTAGTTGAAGTGGACGCTAGCTCGCGCGAGCACGTTGCAAAGATTCTCACTGACGCGGGATATCAAGTCTCGAGCCAAATCGCTGCCACTTTGAAAATGGTGCTGGCGTCCATGCCCGATGTGATCGTTATGGGCGCGAGTCCTCCCGATCTTGACTGCTGCGACCTGCTCTCGGATATAAAGCGGTCGGAGCAGGCGCGGCATATTCGCGTAATCATGCTGGCCGAGGGCGGGACTGCGGAACGAATCCGCGGGCTCGATCTGGGCGCCGACGATGCGCTTTCTGTGCCATTCGACGATCGCGAGTTATTGGCTCGCGTGCGCGCTCAGCTTCGCGAGAAGCGTCCCGAGGACGATTTGCGCGCGAGCGTGCGTGATGGCCGGAATTCGCGGCGAGAAGCTCGTCGTGTTCTCAGCGCGCTCAATCGAGGACGACGTACACTGCGTCTTGGCGTCACGCTACTCATAGTTGTTGCGGCGCTCGCCACCGGCGGACTCGGCTTCCTCTACTGGCGTTCGCAACGACAAGACGTTCGCGTTTACACCGCGCTTGCGAAGTTGCAGACCGGAATCGCGAGCGAACGCGAACTGCTGGAACTGGCCCGCAAGGCAAGAGCCCAGGCGGAACAAAGCGCGACCGACTCCACCGAAGCGCAGCGCCAGGATCTAAAGCGACAAAACAAAGAACTGCGCGACAAGATAGCCGGGGCCGATCCATCGCAGGTGGCAGAACTCGAACGCCAGCTTCGGACGTCGAACGACCGCCTGCAGAAACTCGAAACCGAACGCACGGTTGCGCAGGATGTAATCCGCTCGTACTCGTCCAGCGTATGCCTGCTGCACGTAGTGGTTGGCTTTCGCGACAAAGGTTCGGGCCTGATTCTTCGCTACACCGCGATGACTCCCAACGGCTCACCGCCTCCGGAGGGGAATGGGCACACCCAGGTTCAGCTCGGTGGAATAGGTCCCGAAGTGCACATGGACGCCTTCGGAACGGGGTTTCTAGTTTCTGCCGACGGCCGCATCGTTACGAACCATCACGTCGTTGAGCCCTGGTGGAAGAACGACGACATCGCGGAACTGCTGAAGCAGGCGGTTGACCTCGAACCCAGAGTTGTCGAGATGACTGCGTACTTTCCCGGCATCTCTCATGGCATTCAGGTAACCTCGCAAAAAATTTCCTCCGATGCTGACCTTGCTGTGGTTGCCGGCAACATCTCGGGACTGAAGCTGAAGCTGCTGTCGATGGATGACAGTCCCAAGGCCGCCGTGAGCGGACAGCCGGTTGTGCTGATCGGCTATCCCACGGGCGTAGATGCGATTCTCGCGCGAACCAGCGAAGATGCTGTGCGCTCGATCGCCGCCAATACCAACGGAGATCCAACCAGCCTGGTCACCGAGCTGGCGCATCGCAACCTGATACGGCCGACCAACACGCAAGGGCACATCGGCGACGTCCTCGCCGACAAGATCATCTACGACGCGCAAACCACTTCCGGGGGATCGGGCGGTCCGCTGTTCAATGCTGAAGGCAAAGTGATCGCCGTAAACGTAGCCATGCTCCGCGACTTCGGAGGCTCGAACTTCGCGATTCCAGTCCGCTACGCGAAGCCGCTGCTGCCGCGTTAATTCATAAGGTTGGGATGAACAAGAAACAGTCATAGGAGAGCCGTCCGTCTCGGCCGTGTTTTGCCCGCGGTTGCTAAGAGTCCCAGGAGATCTAGCCTGTTTCGGTTCGAGATGTAGACCTTCTTGAAGTCCCCAACAGAAAACACGGGCGGAGGCGGGCGGTTCTCCTGCTTTTTCTTGTTTTTCTTCTTGCCCTAATAGTTAGGCGGAAGCCACCAGGCGAGCGTATTCCGAGTCAGCCTGCGGAGACATTAGAACCCAAAGGGTGTAGACGCCTAGAGCTGTTCCAAATGGAACATTGAGCAAGGCAATGAACGCCATCACTAAGGCTAGAGGACGGCCCCAGCTTTGTCGTTCAAGCAAGCTAAAGCCGGTAATCAAACTCACGCCTGCTTTTGCTAGAAGGAAAACAGCGATACCGCTCAGAAGTGGATGGATAAACGCCGGATGCTCCCCGCTGCCGTAGCGCCCAAAGATCGTGTTGGAAACAATCAGCAGTATGCAGCCACCGACAGCATGAAGAAGTGCGTAGGCGATCCACAGGATCCCAACTAACCTCAGATGTTGTTCGACGCGGCTAAGAAGCGTCCTGCCGATTACCGCATGGCCGCATTTGTTGCAAACCGTCTGATTGGCCACAAGTGCGTTGCCGCAGAAGTTGCAGTACATAGGGGATAGGTCTTCCTTCTGGATGCAACAACTTACTACAACTCCCTGATCGATAGTGAATACGCGAATTGTATCGGGGAAGTTCCAGAATGACCTCCGTAGAAGGTGCCTTTTAATCCCCCTGCATTTGCGTAGTCACTGAACATTCATTCTCTCCTCAACTTGTATTGACAATCGGCAACTAGGGTTGGCGACCGGAGGAATTCGAATGCTTTTTGAAACGAATACGAAGATTCAGGCCCCAACAAGGCTAGCGACACTCGCGTCATGCTGCCTGTTGACGTTAGGTTCGCTCGCGTTCGCCGCCGACCCCACTTCAGTCCCTTCTGCCAACCCGAAAGTTGCTGGGTTTTGGAAGGCAGACATTCTTTCACCTGAGCTTGTAGAAGCACCGGTCGCTCAAGGCGCAATCCCGGTGGAGAATCCATCCGCATTGGTTGGCTTCTATGGCTACAACAACGATGGTCCACTGCTCCCGGCTCCCGGCGCAGATACGACCGGAGTAGCAAAAATAGAAGCGTCTAAGACCGAGCCCGACAAGAACACTTACCTCATCCTGCGGAATCAGAAGGGATCCGATCCCAATTACAACTACGGTACCCACTTTCTGTTTCAGGGGCATGAGACGGGACAGACTGGCTACATCACGCGCATCAACCTCGATGCCGACGGACCACATCGCGTCACCCTGATGGCCGACCAGGACGTAAACGGCCTCCAGCTGCCAACGATCGACGGTTCCACCTGGTATCCGTTCTCTGAGCACCTCCTGTTCACTGTCGAAGGAGGCGCTCGTGGCGGCGTTTTTCAGTCCACTCTTGGAGATGACTCGAGCCGCACATTCAAATCGACGGTTGAAGATCTCGGCGGAATCATGGGCCGGGGCGGCTATGAGGGAATCCAGGCAGATCCCTGGGGCAACCTGATGATTGTCGAAGATTCCGGCGGAGCTGCGGGTGCCGTAAATAAGAACGCAAAACAGCCAAACAGCTTCGTCTTTCGTTTCATCCCTAATGATCCGCGTGATTTGAAGAAGGGTGGAAAGCTGCAGGCACTTCAGGTAATCGGGCGTTCGGGCTCTCCAATCATCTTCCACGCCGGTCAGGCTGATGCGGACATCCTGAGTCAGGACGTGAAGGACCTGCACACCTATGGCCTCGTATTCCGTACGAACTGGGTCACTGTCCAGAACACTACGAGCAGCACCGCTCCGTTCAACGCCAATGCTGCGGCAAAGGCAGCGAATGCGACGCCGTTCAAGCGGCCCGAAAATGGTCAGTTCCGTCCCGGCTCGAACTTCACCGAATTCTTCTTCGACGAGACTGGGGACACCAACGCACAAACTGAAGCTGGCAGCGCGTTCGGTGGCTTCGGCTCAATCATGAAGCTCCGGACATCTCCCAGATCGGATGTCGGCGCACTGCAGCTCTTCTTCTTAGGCGACCTCGACCACACTGGCTTCGACAACACAGCTTTCTGGACGAAGGACAAGATCGTCTTCGTGGAAGACCGCGGCGACGGTTTGCACAGCGATCACAGCGCCCTCGACTCTGCGTTCTTGTTTGACGTCCGGGTCAACTATGGAGCCTCAGGAGCACCACAACCGATTCGTCTGCTGGCCCAGGGACGTGATCCTTCGGCAACACTAGATTCCGGGTTTCTGGCCGTGAAAGGAACCAAGCTCCAGAACGAAGGAGACAACGAAATCACCGGCTGGCATCTTTCTAACGGCGATCCGGGCGTAGACGGCCTGCTGGGTGCGAGAAATCCGCATCCGTTCAAAGACGGATGGAGGCTCTTCTACACCGGGCAGCATGGCGACAACGTCACGTACGAGATCCTGCCATCAGCATCCGGACAACACGACCGCGATGACTTCAACGGCGGCCACGATCGCGACGATGATGAGTAATTAGTAATGCTTTTGCAGATAAAAGGGCGACATAAATGTCGCCCTTTCTTTCTTCAAAGCGAGCCTCGACGTTGTTTGAATGCTGCTAAACCTGCAAGTCCTGTGTGTCGGTATGCAGAGTTACTCTTCCCGCAGTGCTTCCAGAGGATCCAGGTGGGAAGCCTTCTGCGCAGGAACAAAACTTGCCATCATGGCGACAATGGTAAGCAATGCGATGGCCGCGCCCAGGATAGTAGGATCGGTGTTCTTCACTCCAAATAACATGCTGCGGGCGGCGCGCGACACCCACCACGACAGCGCCGCACCGGCCACCAGTCCGATGCCAAGCAGTTCAACAGCTTCCCGCATAACGAGTTTGAGAACGCGCATTCGGTCAGCGCCGAGCGCCATTCTGATGCCGATCTCGTTGCGCCGGCGCAGGGCCATGTAGGAGATCAATCCATACAGCCCAATCGTGGTCAGTACCGCAGCTAGTACTCCAAAAAATCCGGAGAGCGATGCCATCAGCCGTTCGCGGACGAGCGTGTCGCGAATTTGTGTCTTCAATACAGTGAACTGAATCAAGATTGCCGGATTAATCTCCGCCACCGCCTGCTCGACCGCGGTCGTAAGCGAATCGAGCTGCAGGTCGGAGCGCATTACGACGGAGCAACTCGTGTCAGGCTGTTTGTCCTGACCGCGCGGGACGAACGCAATCGGGGTCAACTCCTCACGCAATGTGCGGTATTTCGTGTCTTTTACAACACCGACTACCTGATACACCGATTCCGGTTTGCCTGCGCCTTCGTCGACTTTGAAAGTCTGCCCCAGCGGATCTTTGTCTTTAAAGAGTTTTCGTACAAATGTTTCATTGACGACTGCGACTGCGGGAGAGTTAAGCGTGTCGGAGAGGCTCACGTCGCGGCCGCGAAGAATCGGAGTGCCCATGGTCTTGAAAAATCCCGGACTCACCCGATCAAACCAGGAGACTTCCTGCAGCTCTTCTCCGGAAGCGTTCGTGTGGACCGAATCATTCCATCCATTTCCACTCACGGGAACGATGGAGACCCCGGCGGCCGCTTCCACTCCGGGAAGAGATTGCATGCGATCCGCGAGTTGCTGCTTAAAGCCATTTCTCATCTCTACGGGGATGTTGAGCTGAGTGAAATCGAGATCGGCTACCAGGATTCCCGTCTGCCGAAACCCAGCATCAACGGAGACGAGCTTCTGAAAACTGCGCACGAACAGGAGTGCACCTACCAGCAACACCATCGACAGCGCCACCTGCGCAACTACGAGCACTCGACGCATTCCGAGTCGTTCGCGCCCGCCGATCGCTCCGCGTGCTCCGGCCTTCATTGCCACAATGGGCGGCGTAGCCGTGGCCCGCATGGCTGGCGTAAGTCCGAAGAAAAGGCACGTGAGGACTGCAACCAATCCGCTGAAGCCAAGCACCCGCCAATCGAGTGTGACATCCAGTGCTACCTGTCCACCGCTCGTCATGAGAAAGGAGATCAGGACTCGAGTCAGAACCTGTGCGAGTAATATGCCCGCCGCCGCCCCGATTCCGGCTATGAGCAGGCTCTCCATCATCAACTGCTGGAGCAGTCGCGTACGCGACGCGCCCAACGCGAGCCGCACGGCGATCTCCCGTTCGCGTGCATTCGCTCTGGCAAACATGAGGTTCGCCAGGTTCGCGCAGGCAATCAGCAGCACAGTTCCCGCAATGGCCAGCAACATCCACAAGGGCTGCTCGTATTCCGTGCGCAGGTTAGAAATCCCAGCGCTCGCCGGATAGGCCGCCAACTTCCACGACAGGAACTCCTTGGCCTCTTTCTCCTTGTACCGTTCCGGAAGAGTCGCCTGGAAGACTCCCGGTGATATCGACTCCAACTGCGCCGTCGCCTTGGCCGGAGTCCATCCTGGTTTCAGACGGCCAACGACGGCCAACCACCATCCGTCGCGACGATCGAGTACTTTCCACTCGCCATCGATGATGGCTTCGCTGCAGATCGGTACGGCAACATCAAACGAGTGTCCCACCTCCATGCCGTAAAAACCGGCAGGAGTTACGCCGATGATCTCTGCGGGGTGCCCGTCAAGCGTAAGCTTGCTGCCCACAGCCGACGCGTTGCCGCCATATTCCCGTTTCCAGAACGGGAAGCTGATCACCGCTCCCGGCGAGCCGCAGCCCTTAGTGTCATCGGCCGACGAAATCAGCCGTCCGGCCGCCGGGAGCACGCCGAGGATATTAAAGAAGTCGCCACTTACGTAAATCCCTCGGGCAATACGCGATCTTCCACCGGTCGCAAGGTTGAAGCTGGTCGAGTTCCAGGCAGCGATCCCAGAAAATGCCTGCTCGTGGTCACGAATTTGTTCCCAAATCGGATTCGTGAAAGTGGAGAAGCTGCCGCGGAAATTTCCAGACCGCCCGTGGCTGTTGGAGGGCTTCAGGTAGACCAGCTCCTCCGGATTCCTCACCGGCAGACTGCGCAGCCGCACCGCGTTCAGCAACTGGAAGATCGCGGTATTCGCTCCAATGCCCAGCGCAAGTGACAGAATCGCCACCGCAGCGAATCCCGGACTGAGCCGCAAGCTCCGCAACGCATAGCGCACATCCTGACCGAGATGGGCCAGCGAGCCGCCATGCCATGGTCCACCTGCAGGCACTGGCTCAAAACGCGGCTGACGCGCCACTCGCCGCAGCCCATCGGCCAGTAGGTTGCGCTCATCGAGTTCTGCCAAAAGTGCAGCGTACGCGTCTTGCTCCGGAGTTCCTCGCGATTTCAGCTCTGCATAGCGGTCCTCGAGGTGCTGGCCGAGTTCCTCGACAATCGCCGCTTCGCGCGTAGATTCGAGTTTCAACAGCGCCAGCCGCTTTCTGACCTCGTCTCTGAACTCAGGCATTCTCCAACCCCGTAATACTGCTCATCGCTGCCACGAACGCTTGCCAGGTGTTGCGCTGCGCTCTCAGCACCTTCCGTCCGGCGGCCGTCAACCTGTAGTAGCGCCGACGCCGCTGACCGGCCTTCTCGGTCCAGCGCCCTTGGATCCATCCGCGATCCTCAAGCCTGTAGAGGAGCGGGTAGAGTGAGGCGACGTTGAACCGAAGCGTTCCGCCTGAGCGAGTCTCGATGATCTTGCTGATCTCGTATCCGTGCCGCGGACGGTCTTCCACTAGCGAAAGGATCATCAACTCGGCGCTGCCCTTCTTCAACTCACGATCCAGCATTGATGCTGCCATATATGTCTGTGCAATATATTGCTGAAGCACTGACGTGTCAATCGGCTTAGACCGTGGTGGCAATTGAAGGTTAGGTCGATTTTTCTGGCGCTGTTTGGTGGGCTGTTGGCATGCATGAGAACGGCCCACGGTCGCGGCCGTGGGCCGTTCTTGCCTTAGTGGTGCGAAGCGCTATTACCGTCAAAGGATGACGGTAATAGCGCGCTTACTCGTCCTTCTTGAAGAAGAAGTAGTCCGCGGAGTACGGCACGAGGGCTTGTTTTCCCACGTCATTTGCTGTGAAGCAACCGTCTGCGGGAGCTAATCCGCCTTTCGTATTCAAGCGTTGAATGAACGTGGTTCTACTCAGAAGCCTGCCGCCAGTTGGCCCATCTTCCGTCCCGATTGACTGCAGTAACAGGCAGGCAATGGCGCCGCTGTTCGGGCAACTCGGCTCGGAGCCGGCAGGGACCGCATTTACCTTCTGTGCCCAGACCTTGCTGCTGTCAAAGGAACTCTGCCAGGTCACGCTTCCGAAGGGTAGCGGGCTCGGGGCAATTCCGTTGGGGTGAGTGTCTGGGCTAAGGAAGTGGGTGATGATCTGCACCTGTTGTCCGAAGAACGTCGTAAAAAGAGTGGCTTCGGGACGAGCGTTGTTGGCGTTCCACGCAGCAGTAGAGGCACCCGCGCTCGTGGGAAGGCAAATATAACCCTGAGTCCCAACACCATGACCGAACAGGAATGCAGAATTCCCCTCCTGCACCTTAATGGTATCGGAAGTAGGCGGAGGCGTAACTCTTTGCGCAGCTGCTTGGCTGACAATACCGAATGCAGATCCGAGTACGACCGCGGCTGTGAACAGTCTTCGTCCTCGCGCAGTGTTTTTCATCGATTGACTAAAGTTGTGGCTCATTATTTTTTAGTTCTCCTTGTTATTTCCATTTTTGGGAAGAGTTAACGTTCTGAGGCAGACAATCAGGTCCAGGCGCAGTACTGACCAAAGCGCCTTGCCATGTATCTGCTTTGTTAAGTGCGTTGGGCCGACCTGGCTTGATTCCTCCGATTGGGGTCACGCAGGTTGAACATCAGGTTTGACTGGCTCCCAGAACGAAACCTAGGCAAAGCAGCGCTTCACAAATGGGACCCTCTCACGAATCTCGATTTGGAAATGCTTTCCCGACGCGCTGCATTGGATGCTGCTGAGAGCCCTTGACGAGTAAAAACTCCGTCATGCTTTTGTCAGCAATCCATCTTGTTGGGATGAGTGGAGCGCGTTGGCTTGAAGACGAACAGATCATGCCGAGCACGAGTTCTGCCGCCGGATACTCTTGCTTCGCCGCTTTTCGAATCCAACCGATAGCTTCACGCACGTCTGGCTGCACACCGATGCCGTTCAAATAGAAGAGACCAAGATGGAATTCCGCGGCTGCCAGTTTCTGACGTGCGGCTCGTGCAATCCAGTTCACTCCCGCGGACATGTCCCGCGGCCCTCCGAGTCCCTGCATCAACAGCACGCCAAGATCGTTCTGCGCCGGCGAGTAACCGGAGAGTGCCGCACGCTGAAACCACTTGAAGGCTTCGTGAAAATCTAGCGGCACACCGTCTCCCCTGGAGTAGGCATATCCGATGTTGGTCTGCGCTTCTGCATTCCCCTGATTCGCCGCCTGCAGGAACCAGCGCGCGGACTCAACCGGGTCCCTGGGCACCCCAGAGCCCGCATGAAACGCATGCGCCAGTTTAAGTTGATCGTCAACGTAGCCTTTCTGGGCTCTTTCACGCGCCCGATTCAGGTCGTTGATGTTTTGGGCCGGCAATGCACCAGAGAGAAGTGCAGACCCCAGCAAGAAAGCGATCTTCCTGAAACAGAACCGATAACCATACTGACGAACCATTTTCTTACCTCCAAACAGAAAGAGGCCGCCTGTGCTGAAACCCAAGCACCAGGCGGCCTCCGGTTGTCGCGGTCGGCCGAATTTATCGAATCAGTTCAACACCAGCGAATTTTCTTGGTTACTACCTCCGCGGAGATCGGGAGACCGTCGTGGATTTTGAGGCACGCGATCTCCCCATATCCCATCTCCCTGCAATAGCGGATCACCGCCTGCCATGCGGGATGAAGCGCTGCTTCCTGCTCATCCTGTCCCGAAACGGTCCCTCGGACGAGGGGAACCTTAGGTGCGCTGGGGACACGTGACATACCCAAGCCTCTAGTTAGTTCAATACTCAGAAGACGGCTTGACAGTTACAAGGCAGTCCAGGGAGCCTGCCTGCTCAAACAATAGACACCGCAAATCCAGATACGTTTGGGCATTTGTAGATGTTTTTTTATAAAGCACCGAAGATCACGTGATCCAACTATCGGACCATCAAGCAATCGGGTGATCGGGCGATCGGGCGAAGTCAGAACCGTCCGCGGTAGCGGATGGGTGAGCGCATCCCGATCGACTCGCCGATATTTCGTGACCGCTCCCGAACTTCATCGTTGACTGTAAACACTTCGAGCGATTTTCGACGCGCTGGAGTTCTGTTGGCGTTCCTAATTCGTGGATTGCTAAGCACAGGGCTACTCATTCATAGAGGTGCGCAATGTGCACCAGTGCTTGTCGCAACACGACGGTCAACGAAACCGGCGAGCCTCGCGCTGTTGTTGTGGGAAGGACGCGAAGTCCAGACCGATGCGCAGACCGTTGGAATTCAGCAGCGCTCGGCTGAGTGTCTAATTACTGGGTTGTCCGAAGGCACGAATCTGATTTAAGGCGGTCGAGCGTCAATGAGTGAAATCGCCTGATTACGTAAATCATGAATCTGCCTGCCCCGGGTGCAGGGATCGTAAGTTACGATATGACCTGTTCCCGCCGATGCAGTTAGGCGTTCATATGAAGGCGAATGTCTTCCGGTTAGCACTCATCCTCCTGGTCAGTTGTGGTTGTGCACGCGCTTACCCCGGCCCAGTTCCCGGCACAGAAGACATTCCAAAACTGATCGCCGCATCTTCACTGGTGTGCAAGGGTGAGGTTACAGACGCTCCCCCACTAATCTTCGTCCAATCTTCTGAGAGCATCCCTCGAATGACCGCAGTTGGTCACGTGCGGCCAGACCGCTGTTATAAAGGCACGCCTCAAACCTCCTCTATTTCGGTTCTGTTCGACGGATTTCCCATCGGCAATGGGCCCTCATTCGTTCTTCGCAAAGGCGATTATCGACTGTTCTTTCTGATGCAGCAGGACGGGAAGTATGCCGTTGTCGACACTTGGTTTGGTGCGCTCCCCATCTCTCGCGAACTCGGTGAGACCGTGGACGGCGCAGACCCTCTGTACTTACTTGAGTTAGATCTGAAGGCCGGATTGCGAGATCCAAATCCGGAGCGCGTGCTTGACAGTATCCGGATGCTCGGCAACGTGAAACAGCTTCACTCCACCGCAGAGCTAAAGAAGCTGGAAGCAAGTTCGAATCCGCTCGTGAAGACCTATGTTTGGCAAGCGCTGCTACGGTTGAAGGACTACTCGGTTCTGCCCGAGGTTGCGGAATTCTTCGCGAACCAGCCGCCCGCTCCGCACGAACTTTTACTGCCGCGCGATCGTTTGTTCCAAATGCAATTTGCATTGCAATCCGAAATCGCGGTCATCCGTGACTCGACCACCCTCCCGTATCTGGAGCAGTTTGCGACCAGCGGCCACGATTACCACCTGCGAATGTCTGCTCTGCAAGCGTTGAGGAGAATCGGATCCTTCCACAGCGCAAGAACGTATCTCAAGGAATTGGACGACTCCAATGCAGATAACGGTTTTTCGGCGATGCAGGGACTTCTATCGCTGGCTGGCGGTGGCCCAATCGACTGGGTGCCTACATGGAAGCATTTCGACGAGACGCCAGGATACTACGCCACGGAGTGCCGGGAGTGGTGGGCTGCAGAAGGCGAGCAGAAAGCCAAATCTCAAGCGCAACATACGTTACGCTTCGTCTTAAGTTTGCCCGACAACGTCCGCTCCGATTTCGTCCAAATCCATTACGTTGCATTCAGGTCGGGGAACGGTTACGCCGACATCTTGCGCGAGCCAGCGAAGCAGAACGCGTATGAGTTGGCGGAACCAGCCGAAAAGTTGAAGGTCCTCGCCTATCTTCCCGGCTGTCAATTCGAGGTACTGGAATTGAGCTCTGGCATAACGCCTACCCAATCATTGTTGTGTCGGCCGTTGCGGACGGCTCAACTAAAAGGGCAGATAACGAACCCCGAACTGTTTGCCGGCAAGTCAGCGGTTGTGGAGCTTTCAGTTGTGGCGCACCAGATTTTCGGCGTGGTGGGCGGAGGTTTTACGACGTTCCGCTTGGCTGTTTCTCCCATCGACTCTAGTGGCGGATTCATGCTTTCACTTCCAGATTTCACCACTGATCCGTCAGTGCAGGGCTGGGGAAAAGAAGTCGGATGGCAGTTCGTCATAAGCCAACCCAGAACGAGCAACATCATGTTTCGGCTCCGCGCCGCCGACTCGGACGATAAGGCTCCTGGGCTCGCGATCCAATCGTCATATCCAAACGTTGTTAAGTTCACAGCCGTGGCGAATTAGTGCGGTGCGCGTACTGCGACATGAGACCTTAACGAGTGTGAAATCGCCATTTCACTCACAGTCAGGTTCTGAGTGAAATCGCCTGATCTCAACACCTATCCCAGCGAACGATATACTTCGCCACGATGTCTTCCAAACTAAAGAATGCGCTTTCTACCGTTTACGCCACTGTGATTGTTATCGTGTGCGTGCTTTTGGCGACAATCTGCATGGTTCAAGCTTGGAGTGAAAGAGCCAGCAGGGGTACCGCAGCAGCATTCGCCATCTTCGCGTTGTTATTCGTCAATATATCCATAGTCCTATTGTTTCAGGCTTACAGGTACTTCGAATACCGACGAGTGCTTGCAACGCTCGGTTTTTTGCCTCTGGACTGGAAAAAGGCTCCATTTAATGACTTGGTGCTTCGTGCCATTTTCCAGAATCGCAAAGAAGCATTCGTCAGTCGTCTCGCTCATGGAGACTCCTGTGGAATGCATTTCTACGTGTTCAATTGGGCACGCGATACAGCTTGGTGGAGTAAGAAGAGAACGACTCTGGTGTTTCAGCCAATGGGAACCATCGACGACGTATTGGTATCCGGCGTAACCAACAGCGCAGATGCCGAAATAAATTGTTACGGGGATTGGTGCATGATCCAAGCCCGACGTGAAATCCAACCAAGAGCGTTACCCCACTGGCTAGGAACGATGGGAACCTTGTGTCACGGGAAATAGCTGTCGTGAAATCGCCATTACACTCACAACCTCCAAAGTCTGTAGGTGGGTGCGGCCAAGCCAGTAGTTGTTGGCGAGATGATCGAAGAAGGCTTCCAGCGCATGCTGCAACATCTTCAGCGAACAAATTGACCCGACATTATGGCGTTGGCCCAAACCAGCACGGCCCATACCGCCAGGCTTAATCCGGCCAGCAGAATCGCGGCGAGTCGAACGCTTACTCGTCCTTTTCCGAAACCGCACAGAGTAAGTGCGGTAAGGGAGCTAATGCCGCCGAGAAACAACCACGGCATGATCTGTGATGAAGTCATGCGAAGCGTGGGCAGCGATACAAGGAATGTCACGCCTGATGTCAGAGACAGGGATGAAAGCCAGAATCCAGCCCTTAGCACCTTACCCGTCCGATGCGTGTGCGGAGCTATTAATACGTTGTTACCGCCTACGTCCATGGGGAGGATGTTACCTCGAAAGAATGGCTGTGCTTTTCATGATTGGCGTGAAATCGCCATATCACTCTTAAGTGCTAGAGCCTGATATGCACATCTATCTCGCCTTGCATTTCGATCATCATTAAAATGCGGTGCATGCAACTATGGAGTTCGCTGAGATTCCTTCTCGCTGCACTCTTCATGTTGTCGGTGACACCGCTGCATGGAGCGGAGTGGGTAACTCCCACGGTGCCGTTCAACCCGAATGCGATTGCAGCCAATGGTAATTCCTTCTGGATCGTCGGTCCCGACGCATCCCTTGCCTTTTCAGTTGACGGCGGGAGTAAGTGGGAAATCCGAACGTCAAAGGATGGGGAGGCCAGCCTACTGTGCATGCGGTGGACGGACAGCAAAGTGGGCGTAGCAGGGGGGACAAACGGCCTGCTGATGTTGACTGTCGATGGTGGATCGAAATGGGAACAACTCCCCACTTCATTTCACGAGCCGATTCTCGACGCTTCGCTTGCGGACGACCAACACGGGATTGTTCTTCTGACTTCCAGCGTGATGTATACAGCGGACGGCGGAAAGACCTGGAGCGCGGTACTTCCGTCGTCAGGAGAGCTTAGCCGTTATAAGCACGTGTTGTCTGTGGCGGCTCTAGATAAACAACATGCTGTCGTGCTTGCAAAAGAAGGACCCGCCCAATACTACGCGGGCCGGTTGCTCGCGACCTCGGATGGGGGTGCATCGTGGAAGGTGACGGACATCGAACACACCACGCTGAACAATCTACTAATCACGCGAGATCAATTCTGGCTAGTCGGAACTGAAGTCATAGAAAGGGAGAAACACGGTGGTCACGCCGTACCTATGACATTCCACTCATCTGATGCCGTGACTTGGGAACGAGGACCGAAGCCACTAATCGACACCAACTACGCATGCAAGCCCGAAGGCTGCTTGATGTGGAACGGGGCGTTGTTCGATCCCTACGTGCAGAATGGCTCTATTCGTACATTTGCAAACACGCCAACCCTATCTACGCAATGGGCAGCCACTGACAATCGAATTTGCACATTATCGCCACAACTCCAGTGCACAGATATAACCACCGTCAAGAGCCTGCCTGAGCGCGGCGGACCAGCACCGCAACTAGCTGCATCAGAGTTGAGAACAAGCAGCGGAGATATGGCAGGAAAGTGTGTTCGTTGCGACTACCCGCGTATCTTGGTGAACGAGCGTTATGGAGGAAAGGCGACAGTCAAACTCGCGGTCATAGCGCGGCCAGACGGAACAGTATCAGCGGTTCAGGTCTTAAGCGCATCGGATGCCGAAGTAGGCGCAGTGCTTGCGCGTGCGGCCAATAGTTGGATTTTTTATCCGGTTCTTCGCGATCGAGTCGCTGCTCCCACCAAGAGAACTCTTGAGTTGACGGTCACTGTAATCAAGCAACACTGAAGATAGCGGTTGATAAATCGCCATTGCACTCAAAATGGGAAGCGCCGGGATCTTGAGCGCTATCGCCTGTTTACAACAGTGTGCTGCTTGAAGCAAAGTATGTTGAATGCAATCTTTGGACTTGAATGCGGCACCCACGCGGAGAAGAACCCTCGCGAGATAGGTCTACCGTGGTCGTTATTGCTAATTCCGGTGCTGTTATTGGCTGGTGCTATCTCAGTGCCAGTTGCTCTCGTGGGCCGTCGGATTCAGCGGAGACGTGAACTCGCGTTTTTCAAGTCAATGCAATCACGTGCCCGAGTCATGGAATCGGCAAGCTTCCGACGAGCAATCGCCGAAAACCGAGGCACACTCCTCGAAGAGCGATACTCTCTGAAGGGCCCTGTTCGCTGGTGGTGGACTTCCGAGAACGTTTATGAGCTATGCCCTCACCCAATGGTGGATTGGATGACAATGGCCAACAAGCCAGGTTATCGCCCAACAATAGAGTGGTTTCGTCGGCGTTACACCGATCCAGATGAGGGACGAGCCTTTCTCGTTGCGGCGCACGGCTTAGCGCAGGAGGAGATACGTTCACTCCGGTCGCAACTGGAATCCGAATCAGGAACTGTGAGATGGATCGAAGTAGTGCCACCGGAACGCTTACGAAAGCATAGTTGCGCAAAATCGCCATAACACTCATGGGCGGCGGACGATTTAAGATTTTCCTACCGGAAGCAGAGGAAGAGCTGGCAAGGCTCTGAATCCTGAAATCCAATGCCTTTAAAACTGGTTGCATTCGATGTTGGTCACACGTTGATCGATGAGGGCATTGATGCTGCGACCTTCGCTGGTCCAGTTCGGCCGATGGATGGTGTTCGCGAGGCTCTGCTGCAAATCAAGGTGCCGATGGCGGCGTGGTCCAACACCCGGTCGGCGCGTGAAGCTGACGTGCGCAGGCTCCTGGCGGCCGCGGACATTGGCCAGTTCTTCACATGGATCGTAACTTCTGTCGATGCCGGATCACGCAAGCCACATCGGGACTTCTTTCATTTCGCTCTCCGGAAGTGCGGTTTGTCTGAAAGTGAGGTTCTCTTCGTCGGCAACCAGCTCAACACTGACGTGTGCGGCGGCGTCAGCTGCG